>Ga0123342_1001397_pt1 | contig 40535 bp, 22 predicted proteins | sample Turbeawhitnodule_FD_89960 | JGI IMG/M metagenome (GOLD analysis project Ga0123342, IMG submission 89960) | Root nodule microbial communities of legume samples collected from Mexico - Turtle bean Mexico white nodule | ecosystem: Host-associated > Plants > Roots > Nodule | place: Mexico: Nepantla...
CTTTTTTTAATAATATTTTTTCATGTGATGGCAGATGATTGTTGTTACTTGAGGTGTCAGCTTAGCTGAGATGTCAAGTTGCATAGTGATGCCTAACACGAAAACTTTATAAAAAAAAAAAAAGTTAGCATGAATTAAGTTGATGTTAATATAATATAATTTTAATATTATTTAAATTAGTCTCAATGTTAATTTATATGTTATAAATTTGTGCATGACAAAAGAATAAGAATTGTGGATTATTTTTAATCCAAATTTAAAAGAAACAAATCTTCTTATTTGTAATTTTTTTTTATATAAATTTTTTTACTCATCTCCTTCATCTATACTCTTCTTCTTTATTCACTCACATCTTCTTCATCCACTCACATCTCCAAAACTCCTTCATTCACTCATGTCTCCTTTCAACCACATTCATTTCCTTCCTCCACTACTATTTTTTTCTTTGTATTTGTTGAAGGTGGTAACATAGTACAATAAACTTTTTTTAAAATTACTATCATTAGTTTCTTAAACTGACACAAATTAAATTAATATTAAAATTATATCTTATTTAACGTTGACTTGACCAACATTATTTTTTTTAATTAAAAATAAATTTAAAAATTACTAATAAATTAGCATTGGATAAATCGACTCTATCATCTTTCATTCTAAAAGCCAACTCTACCAACTTAACTTCCACACTTTAGCATCCCTTGTTTATGCAACACAAAACTCACACTAATTTTTATTTGTATCAGATTGACAGATTATAATTTATGTTTTTAATGTATGTCTTTATGTGTTAAGGAATGTTGAGTAATATATTTTTAATTGTGTTTGAATAAATCTTTGAGAAAAATATTGATAAAGAACATAAAATATAGATAATAAATCATTTAGTGCTTTTGAGATTTATTTTAAGTCATGAACCCACAAATAATAAATTATCCTAAGAGATAACTGATTATCTTATAATAATTGATTATCTTGAATAAATAACTAATCATCCAAAAGAGAATTGATTATCATGAGTGTATAACCTACTGTCCTAAAAGATAATTGATTCTTTTGAATACATAATTTAATATCCAACTAAATTGAATGACTCTAATTTTATATATATGCATTTAATTGATTATTTATTTAAATAATTGATTAACTGATGCTCAAAAATATTATGTTTAGAATATTTGATTATTTGATCACTAAGTAAATGGATAATGTTTAAATTTGTTATGTAACTTTATTTAATTTATTATATATAATAAATATTGTCGAGATTCTCTTACATTTATTATTAGTTGTGGTTTGTATAAATAAGTGTAGATGAGTAGTCTAAGTCTTCGTCTTTTCCTTCTTTTGTATTTGGTTTGGATAGATTTATAATTTAGAAATGTTATATATAATTGGTTATTTATTTTTAGTTATTCTAATATTTATTTTAAAAGTTGTAAATTTACATAAGTTGAAACCTATGTAATCTATTTTCAGTTTATATTTAGTATGATGAATTACTCTGATTTGAGTATAATATGTGTAATATGTGAAAGTTTTTTTAATGATGATTAATTAAAGAAAATATTACAACAATCAAATTTTGTATTTAAATATTATATAATTCTAGTTATCAATTTTATTTTTAAGTGTTACAATGTATATTAATTTTTTTAATTTAATAACAATTATCTTAAATATTTTGGTGATTGATTAATAGTGTTATTTTTATTTAATAAGGAAGTACTATATGGTCAAAAATATATACTACAATAAAATTATTTAATAAAAAATAATTTTAAAGAACAAAATAATTTAGTTATTATTTAATTAAATTAAAGACTATTTTATAAATTAAAACTTTTTTTAATATTTAAATAATTTTTATTATTAATAAAATTTTATAAAATAATTTTTAAATTAGTATCTAATCGTTAGTTACGAAAGTTTTAGTTATTTAATATTTTATATTTTTAAATTAGTTTCTATTGAACTTTTACAAATTAATTTAAAATCTAAAATATTAATAACTAAAACTTGATAACTAGTTTAAATATCAATTTAAAAATAATTTTATAAATTTGTATTAATAATAAAAACTACTTTAGATACCAAATAGTATTTAGTGATTAATTATTTTTTATCTCTAAATTTGATTGTTATTTAATAATTTTTTTATAATAGTAAGTATTTAATTATTAAATAATTAAAAACAACTTTATTATAATTCTTAGTTTGACTGCAAATAAAGTTAATTAATGAGTAATTGATTAATTTTTGTGAGAATCGGCATATTAGGGGGGGATATAATTATATATTAATTAAAACAATGATTAATTTTTTTAATTTGATGAAAATTGATATATTAGGGAACAATCTCTTTAAGTAAAACTAATAATTAATTGATTTAAAGTGAGACAATAAAAACAAATATTAGAGACCTTAAAAAAATAAAAAATACGAATAGCATATATTTTTTTGAGAAGGGAGTCCAAAGTAAGGGCTAATTCAACTTTATGTTTAGGCCAATCTCTCTCTCACACATATATATATATATATGAACTATCACTTAATAAGAAAGGTTTTTAAATTTTTATCATTTGAGATGTTTCAATTCATATAAAAAACATTGTATAAATTATATCTATAAATATCACATTTCATTAATATGTATAAATTACAGTTCTCTTAACTTATTATTATTTTTTACTTTTATTTAACTATATGTTATTAGCACAATTTTCATCTAGTGTCATATTTTCTATTGATGGTTACAAGTGTATTTCTCCCCTCTATTTGTTAGTTCAATTATAATTTTGCTTTGTATATTCATTAACTTTTTTTTATGCATACTAGTATACTCGCATACAAGTCCTAAAGAAAAAAAAAACTCTGTAAAAAAAATTTATTATTATTATTTATTTGGATATGACGATGTACAATTATTATCTTGATTCTTCAGCATTATTATCTTGAAATAATTAAACGAAGAAAAATAATTAGACATCTATTCATTCTTTGCAATATTATTATTCATTCTAAATGACTTGTGTGATTGGGAATGTGCATGAAGGCCCTTTGACCCTTAATTGTGTCTATATTGTTATCATTTAATAATTGCTATATTCTTTTTATACTGTTATCATGTCATAATTGTTATTGTTTCATTTTATAGTAGTATTGTTTAATTATATTTCATTACAATACCTTATCGGACATATTTGTTTGTTATAATTTACACTAATTATTATTGAATTGTTATCATTGCATCTTAATAATCAATAAGATAATTCATATGATTGTCAATTAATTGCTACTATAAATTATGATTGCGATTTTATTAATCATGAGCATCTATAAGTAGTTGTTAATGTAGTACTACTTATTAAAAATTATACTTTGGTATATAAGTTTATCTTGAACTTATTATATTCATTGTTATCTTTAATAAATTTTTACTTAGATCTTGATTACATGTTTCAGTTGTTTTGTCTTTATCAATTGATTACTATTCTAATTAATAATGATATTAATGATTAAACATGATTATGTTATTCATCGAGATGTTATTTTTTTCTTATAAAAAAAATAGAATGAATAAATTGAGTATTTTAGAGATATTCATTGAGTATTAGAGAGTATTTGGAAGGGATGGACCAAATGAGTGAGGTGTATGCACGATTGATCTCGTAATCTGTTGAAGTTGTGGGGCTCAATACTACTCCGCTATACTGAGGAAGTGGACTTTGACCCTTGTACTTTTATGTTTTGTTTTGAGCCCAAGTGTAGGAGAAAAGCTTAGGCTTGGCTAGTTACTACGCAGGGTATCTTTTTTGTCTATCTTGCTTATTAGACTAGTTGTTGGTGTTCGTATAAGGGTTAGGATACCCCTAAAGTATCCTTTAATTTACTTAATTCTTTGTTGATAAAAAAAAAAAGAGATATTCTAATTCTAATACAAAAAGTTTGAAACATTTTTACGTTATTAAACATTACAAAAAAAAGTCGTATATCATCAAACATAATAAAAAATCTTATTAACATGATCTATAAAACAATGATAAAAATGTAGACTGGTTAGTCAATTTTAACCAATAAACCTTATTTTAATGTTCCTTCATACCTTACACATGAAATGTGACAAATGTAATTGTAAAAGTCTTGAGAGTCATATGAACCTATAACAATAATTACATTAAATATAATTTTTTTTAGAATATTTAAAATAGATGACGTGTCCTATTTAATTTTTTTATATTGTGAAAAAAGATATTAAAAAAATATGTTTTAAGTTATTAATAGTAAGATTAGTGATAGAATTCACATAATTATATTAAATATTCACATTAAAATTTTTAGCATTTGATTAGATTTTTGTGTTGATGGCGTTTAAATCAATGTAGTATTTATAATGGTATAATGCTTAAGAGAGACTAAATAATATATTTGTGAGTTAAACAACTTCTTAATAAAAGTTGTCATTGATCAAAGTGATAGGTATCTCACACAATGTAACTAAATAATTATAGATATTTGTATAGTCCCAAAACTAAATGTTGTGGTTCCAAATGCTGTAACTATAGATTTCTTCAGTGGTCATCTAAAAACTTGTCAACATCTTTTAGATTCATTGTTAGTGTTTCGTATACCAACATTATAAAAAAAATTATTATAACTATATTAACTAAATTAGATATTATTTTATAAATTAAAAAAATATTGATATCTAAAATAGTTTCTATTATTAATAAAAATTTATAAAGTAGTTTCTAAATTGATATCTAACTGTTAACTACCAAAGTTTTAGCTACTAACTACTTATGTTATAAATTAGTCTCTATTAACCTTTTAAAGACTAATTTAAAATCTAAAATATTAGTAGTTAAAACTTTTTATAGCTAATTTATGTACCAATTTAGAAATTATTTTATAATATTTTATTAATAATAAAAATCACATTAAATATCAATAATTTTTTAGAATCTACGTCAATATAGTAACTAATTATTTTTGTCTCTAAGATTATTATTTAATGATTTTCTTGTAGTGAAAGTTACAATAATTAAACAATTAATTTTTTTAATATAATTCTTATTGTAGCTAAGCAACTCTACTTGTATTCTTATTGTCTCATCTACAAACTAGTTAATACCCTTCTTAACATGGATTGAATGCTAGTTTCCATACAAAATTTCGAGGAACAATTAATTTTAAATGAAAAAAGTATTAAGTAAAATTTATTTACTTATATATATATATATATATAATATGATACATATTTTATTTTTTATTAATGTTCTCCCGTTACTAAATCCCGTTAAACACATCCAAGTGTTTAAACATCAAATATTGAATTAAATTAACTACCTAGTCATGTTATAAATCTAACTCCTCATTTAATCATATTATTATTTCTTACATTCAAACAAAAATAAAATATATATATATATATATATATATTTATAACTCTTATTCATTATAATTTTTTTTGACATATGATATGCAATTTCTTAATTTCAATATCTTCATGATTTTTAAAATTTTATGAGTCTTGTTTCTTTTAATGTATTTACATTTAATATACTAAAATGCTGGTTATTGCTAACAAAAAATGTTTATTATTCTATTTTATATGTTTTCCTTATAAATGTATTCACATTTAAAAACACACTAGTTACCAATAAATTATGGATAAAAACTGATTTATAGTAACATTATACAAATAATCCAAAATGCGTTCAAATTTTGGTTTTTGTTCTCAGTGGAACAAACGGATCAACACAATGGGCCCATTTCAAATAATTAATATCAATAATTTATACTTTATTTATAACCATTTTTTTAAGTGTTTTTTTCAATAAGTTGTACAAAAAATACTTATATTACTTACTTACCATATATGCATGCATTTAATATATAACTAATTAACTTATTATTCCAAACAATCGTATTTTATATATGTACTTAAAATTCAGAATTTATTATGTTAAAATACAATCTTGACTAACTCTTTTCAATCCGTAATTTGGATCATTCTATTTTAAAATAGAAATATTTAGTCTTTCAATTTTTAAAGTCGGTTATTTTAATCTAATTGTATAAACTAACATGTTGATGGTTAAGACATTAAAATTAGCTTGCATGTGCTACATTTTAATTAGTATTCTGTTTGTCTAGAAATAAAAAAAAAAAAAAAAGTATTCAACCACGTAGAAATCAATAATATTAAAAAAAATCATAACCTTAATTTAAACAAACAATCTTATGCCACATTAATATCTTAATCATCAATATTCTAATTTTTGGACGGTTTAACTAGAATAACTAATTTTAAAATTTGGGTCGATAAAATGATAAATATATATAAATAAAATAGAGGACCACATTGATAATTTATAGAAAATTTGCATTTAATCTGAGATATATAAAAAAAACCAGTTGAAGGAGGAAGCATCTCAAGTTATGTTTTGTTGTCGCCCATGAACGAGGGCAATGCTCCGCAGAATAAGGTATTTTGGGGAACAACACATGAACTCATTCATACTAAACCCCTTCAACAAATTGGGTTTGGGCCAAATATAAAACCTTCTGAGTGCTAAGAATTTTCTTCTTGTCTCAAGGAAATAATGTGCCACATAACTGTCAACACATCATGTAACAAAGATTTATGTGATCATTATTTAATACATAAAATGATAATGCTCTTCTTTTTTATTACTTCACTCTATACACATACAAATGTTTTTCTATACTTGACCAGTAGGTATGACGCAGAACTCGAGTTCAACCCCGACAAAAACGTGGTAGTAGTCAAACAAAACATTCAACAAACACAGTTCCTCAACACCTGTTTCTTTACACTTCACAACACTGTGTTCCACTGCAATAATAATATGGAGAGTAAAAGTAAAAAAATAATGAACCTGTTAATGAAAAATAGAGGAATTGGTCACAATGTGATATGGTGAAGTTGTGTGTTTTTAAGTTGGTGTCATTTAAGTTGGTGAACTAAGTATATTTTATTTTGATCAATTGAGAGAATGACTAATTCGTAATCTTTTGTGGTTTAAGTATTTTTTTTTTCTTCTGTTGTTATTTATATTTAATGAAAATTGTTTACGTCATGTTAATTAGTAGACGATGATAAAGAAATGTTATCTAAGTTATATATAGACATGTGTTTTGTTGATATTGATATTTTTTGAGATTATGCACATATATAATAATTTCTCAAATATTTTATATTATTTTATTCTTTTGTTGATAAATAGAAAAGAAAGATAGAGAAATTAGAGGAGAAACATGTTATGTTATGCAAATAAGGTTATTTAATTATATATTATTGCAATAGCTCATGTTATCTTATCCTTTTATTAGCTAGGTTGTTTTGTTTTTTGTTATTTCATTACTTCTAATTTTTCTGTTATCTTTTTATATTATAATAAAATTAATAATTGAAATGAAAATAATAATAATAATATAATAATAAAAAAAATTAAATTTTGATATTTTATGAAATAATTTTAATTTGTTGTTCTAAAATATATTTTTTATTAAGATTTTATAGAGATTTTTCTTATTTTAATTTGAATTTTATTTGTTCTAATTTATATTTTTAAACATTATTATTTAACATTCAATTATTACGAAATTATCGATACCGAAATTGTATGAAATAATTGGAAATTATTTTATAAGTGGGTATTCGATTTATAATGGGAAAGATTTTTAACTTGAAGGTGAGTGATAGATATATTTAAATATTTCTTAATATTTTATTATATTTTATTTTTAACGTAAAGACATTTTTTTATTTTCTAAATATATCAATTTATATTTTTTTGATTTTATCATATTAATCCAATTAGTTATAAACTTTTTACTAAGTTTTTCTTTTTCTACTCTTGTCTCATTATTCCAACATTTCCGCTTATTAAAATTTGATGTATGTTAGGTCATAAGATAAGACTCTTCTAAATAGCATTGACTTGTTTCTATGATTGCACAGAAGGAAGGAAGAAAGACGATGAGGGTGGTCGTCCTTTAGACTTTTTAAAACGTGTCAAGGATAATTTAGTAAATGCAGATTAATTAGGGGGTGCAAATTCCTATTCGTCGCACCAATCCAAGATTGTTAGTGGTTGAATATTGGGCTGGTTATCATATGGGCTTCATCAGGAGGGTAGTTTCCATGACATGGTTTTAGTTTAGGCAATTGCTTCCTGCACCCAATCAATTTTTACTCGCACCCAACAAAAAATTTAAAACTCCATTATGCCATTTTCACATATTTGCTTACGGATTTTAATATCTGGAAGTCATTTTTATACATTCTGGATTTCGAAATCCGGAAGGTTATTTTCATATTTCATTTAAGCTTCCGGATGATCATATCTAGAAGTGAATAATGAGTTATGGATTTTCATATCCAGAATGGTGTATTATAAATGATGTTGAGGATTGAGATCCGAAACTCATTTATGTTTGCTTACGGATCTTGACATCCGGATCATTTATACTGTCCAAATAAGCTTCTGGATGGTAAAATCCAGAAGTAACATATTAGTTTCGATTTTTGTATATTCATAACTCTGTAATTTCATTTACAAATATGAATATTCGAAAGACAAAAATTTAAAATCATTAAGAATAAAATATACATATTTTACTTGAGTTTGTTGAGTGCTAAGTCATAAATGATATGCTGGAGGGAGAATCAGCATTTAGTTTATAAACATGAAAATTTGGGTGAATTTTGGAATGTGAAGGCAAGGCTAACTTCAAAGCCACGTCACCTATACGTCTATTAATAGTGAAAGGCCCATAATATAGGAATTAAGTAAAGGATCCCTTATCTTAAACCCTTTTCATATTAAATGAGTTGTAAAATAAATTTAGAACCATCATTTCGATATATCAGTATTTTGATAATTATTGTTTAAGTTTATATTATAAGTATTGTTACCATCTTACAACATTTTTAAAACATTAAAAAATTATCATTTTTAAGGTTTTTTTTAAGAGTTAAAGTATGACAATAACTTTTTTTCATTACTCAACTTAATGATCTAACTTAATTTAACTATAGTTGGACTATATTGCTAAATAAATAGATATATTTACATTAAACAAATTATTAAATAACAACTAAATTTAGAGATAAAAAATAATTAGTCATTATATTAATTAAATTATATATTATTTTAGAGACTAAAAAATTATTCGTATTTAAAAATAATTTTTATTATTAATAAAAATTATAAAATAGTTTCTAAATTAGTATCTAAATTAGCTACTAATGTTTTAAATTAGTCATACTAATATCTTAGATTATAAATTAGTCTCCGAAAAACTTACAAAGATTAATTTAAAATATAAAATAGTAAGTAGCTAAAATTTTGGTGGGTAATAATTAGATATTATTTTATAAATTTTTATTAATAATAGAAACTATTTTAGATACCAAACAAAATTTTAGTTTATAAAATGATATCTAATTTAGTTAAATAGTAACTAATTATTTTAGTTTATAAAATTAGTTTTTATTTAAAAAATTTATTGTAAGTATTAATCCGATTCAATCCAAATAAAGTTTAACTAATTTAAGTTGAAAATTATGATAAATCCAAACTAATCCAACACTTATGCCCCTAGTACTAGAGTATTCACTCTAGAAGAAAGAAAACTTACATGTATTTCATACTTTTATAAATATTTTTCTGTCGTCTCATCATGTGGTGATTTTCATTGACAATTACGACATTACTTTTTTACATTTATACATTTTAAAACAATTTTAGAGTATGTTATTATCATCAAATTTAATTTAAGTTTATTTAAATTATAAAAATGACTTCATGATAATACTTTTTTTATAAAGAGTATATGTTATTATCTCCCAAATTCAAATTAAGTCATATTTTATTTTAATTCTGGCATATTTTATTTTGAAAAATATATTATGGTTAATTTTACTATTTTGTATATATTCAAATTTCAAATTAATTAAATTATATTTTTATATTAATTTCGTTGATTGGTAAAGAAAATATTTTTTTATAGCTTAAAAAATTAAAAGCAGTTGTCTATTCTTTATAGTAAAATAGCGACATCGAATACTATATCAGGTTCATCCCATTTCTTTTTTATTTTTTATGCTTTGTCCTTCTTCTTACTCTTTTGGGAGTATTGTCCCTGTTATGCATTTCCAAACCTTTTATTTTTTTTATTGTAAGACTATAATATTATTGAATTTGGAGATTATACTCCCAATAATACATTTTTGCTGTATAATTAAAAGTGGTTTTAGTATTTTATTTTTGGGAGTGAAGGAAAGGAAAAGTATGATTATGACTTGGGGTGTTATAGTGATTAATTAGGTGTGAAATGAAAAGAAGTTGAGAAAGTTAGGTGTGGAGAAAAGTTGAGGTGCAGTAGTCAAAGATGAAGTTGTATTTATGAATGATGATGAAGTTGTATTTTGATGGCATGGTCCCAATGAGTCACATGGAATACTAGGGCATAAAGCCAAACAAGACCATCCACATTATGCACCCCACACGTGTGCAGCTGCAAATATTTTTGAATCTTTTTAACCAAAAATGGAGCACCTAGCACAAAAACCAGAATAGTTATTCACGTTCCATGCACAAACTGCTAAGGACACTTTCATCTAACCCTAAACACTATAATTTATGTCTGACAGAATTTTTTATTCAACTTAATTGGATGGAAGAAAAAGTGTGTCTGGGTTCAATCCAAGTGGATCGAAGAGAAGTTCAGATGAATCCAGAGACGAAGAATGCTCTTATATTGGTTTTATTATCAGATATGGTGCTTCAGTTAACGTGACACGTTGGCCTTCTTTCTCTTTTAAGTGAACATAAATTGGCATCTTTCTCTGTTCATGAGTTGTTTTCTTTAATTCCTATTAATTAGGGTTCTATGTGGTCCAAACCTACCTGAATAACTAGGTTATTTGATTCTGTGTGTGTCTTGCGTTTTGGTGATTCATAATGTATTCTTAATGACCTGATTAATTTTTGTGGTCCAAATTATTATTTTTTTATATCAGTAAAAAGAAGACTAAATTTCAGAAAAAGAAGAATGATATATGATTAAATTGTAAGTTGGAAGACACACGTACTCGATTAAATAATGTCTTCAAATTTTAGATCTAATGTCCGTTATTATAGTTTCTCCTAACTTCTTATCTACAAATAAACAAGTAAAACAAATTAGGTTAATATATTGTGTCATTTCATTTATATAATTCTGATAAAAAAATGTCTTATATATTAAACGTTGTTTTTAATTTAAGTAGAAATATATAACTAACCGATAATGTGTTATATATTTTTCCTTTTCCTCTTTAGGTGGTGATTAGATTAGCTTTTGCATGTCTCCGCAAGTCAAGTCAAAGAAAAACCTTCCATTTTGGATTTGATGTATTTTCAAATAATTTGTTTCATAATTAATTTAACAGAATATGTTATAATTTATTAACGTGTCAGTACCTATCCACTTATCTATCTTATGATCAATAATTATCACGATCAGTGCGATAATGAGATATGTCAAATTAAATTAGTGGAACAGGTATCAAATAAATTATATATTTTTTTATAGGTAAAAAAATGTATGTTTAGAATTATCTTTAGATTCTGAACCTCAAAGTAAAAGCAAGTAAATGTTTATCTTCGAACCCATTTATAACCAAATTTAATTAGCTGATTAAACATATAAAGTAATCAGATAAGATTTTCCAACTATTTTGTATATTTGAGATTAGGACATACTAAAGAGATAAGAGTATTTAAATTCTACATTTCTTTTAAATCACTGGCATTTACATATTACATGGACATTTTAATTTGCTAAAAATCTATAGTTGCTAAAAACTATTAATAGTCAAAAGAAATTAAGTTAATTTATTTAACAATATATATGCGCTTTATAAAATAATCTATCAAAAAAACTAGAAATAAAACTATATTTGTGGTAATTATAATATTAATTTTGAATTTTGAACTTCCATAATTTTTTAAAAGATCAATTATTTTAATTATATTTTTTGTTTTTTTTTCACATTTTATTATATTTTAAAATGCTCCTAACCAAGTTTAAATAAAAAAACAAAGGGTTAAACTACAAGTAGCATTAAAATTAATGAATCTCATGTTTAAGAGAAAAAACAAAGTTAATAAATTTTAAAAAAATAAATATGAGAAATTAGTTGTTAAAACATTGCTTACCGAATGCTATATACAAACTATTAATAAACTTATTTATTGAACGCTAGTAACAGGTTTAAGTAAAAAAAGGTGAAAAAAGATAACCTAAAAGTTGTCAAATTAAAGACTCGGGTAATAAGTATTAGTAGGATTATTTATACAAAAAAATAAAAAATAAAAATTAACGCTACTGTATTTGTAAGAACTTAAACTTGGACTATCTAATTAAAACAATTAACTTATTTTAAACCCACCTCTTAAACTTTGCTAATTCTATTTTTGACAATACAAATTTGTCATAATTGTTACTTAAATTTCACACAATCATGAATAATCCATTCCATTGAATTGGGGTTATAACTTAGTATTATTTAGTAGTGATTCACTAATTTTTATTTTAAAAGTAGTTCAAGAGTTTTTATTTGAATAATTATTTCCATAAATACTTATAATAAAAAATTAAAATAGACGAGATGATAAACTAAAATTAGATTATATAATAATTTATAAGAAAATGTCTTACATTGATTTTGAAAAGATTATTTAAAGAAATTGAGGGTAGAAAGAAAGAGAAAATGGTGGATGTTGTTGTGTTTGATATGTGAAAGGAAGGACAATGAACAGGGATGGTTGGGAAGTGAAGGGGGGTGGTGGCGGTGATGGTGAGAGATGATGGGTGGTTGGTTGTAAGAGAGGTGTAATGCTAACATTGCTTGTCGCCAATAATGGAGGCCAGGCTCAACCATTACTGTGCCTGCTTCCTTCCAAACACTCTGCAATTTCCATTTTTCACCCTCTCTGTGTTTTCTTCTTTTTCATTTTTCATATGTCACTTATATACTCTTTTACAAATTCAACATTTTGACCTCCATATATTAATATTTCAAACATTTTTTATATTATTATATATTTTTAAAGTTACAAGTGTTCTTACAATTTTACTTTTAAACGGGTAAGATTACTATAAATAAATGATAAAAAAAATCTGAATATTTAAATAAGGGTTGAATATATATTTTTTCCTATATTATAATATAAATTTATTTTTTATTTTTAGTTCAAACTTTAGATCATTTAGGTATACGTACGATGAAAATGATTAAAATTGATCATTTTATGTGTGAGATGATTGTTAATTTTTATCAAAATTCGTTGTTATTTTTATTGCAAATGGATGTCTAATACTCTCAATGGATTGATGAAATGAAACCTTAAATTAAACAAATTTTATATATAGAATGACTCATTTCAACCATTTTTATTTTATAAATACTTGGATCGTTTAAAGTTTACACCAGAAACGAAAATCAATTTTGTGTTATGGTATAATAACGAAAAATATATTCAACTCTTTAAATAATTATATATATATATATTAATGATATAAACTTCAAATCATATGTATCCTTATATTTTGGGAGGGTGAGTGGTTTAAATTAATTTGTGAACTATTTTTTGGTTTTGCTTTACTAGACCTTTCAAGTTTATAAAACTATTCATTTCATTGATCTAAAATTTTTGGGATTTAAGTGTGTTCTAAATCATATTTTAAAATCGTTAGACAAAACATCGTTCACCTTCTATTAACGTATTTTAATAAAATTAAAGATAGAATGACTTTCTTCAAAGAAAATAAAAAGTAAATCTTGATCAAATTCTTATAAAATTTGATCTAAACGTCTCGTGAGAAATTTAAAAATAATAATTGGAGCAAACCTTAATTTTGAATCGAATTATATAAAAATTCTAGTGCAACTAATTTACATAGTTTTGTATAAAATATGTTGTATATAACATTCACATTCTACACACTTCAATTAAGAGAAATGATGTATGGGTCAAAGATTGACATAAAAGAGGAAAAGCGTCGACTTAACGTACCAGGGCATATGGACGCTAAAGATATGAAAGTTAATGGTTTAACATTGACTAGTTCAGAAGACGCAACTAACGTGAGCTAAACTAGCATAAAACTTATGCAAGGTAGAATTTTAGCGTCGACCAAGCCAACACTAATATTTTTTATTTTAAAATTTATAGTATTGGTTAAGTCAATGTTAAATAAAATCTACTTTTAATATTAATTTAAATTGCATCGATTTAGTCGACGTTAATGTACAAAAAAATCTTATAAAACACTTAATTTTAAACAAAATAATAAAAAAATTGTAATAGATGAAGGAGATAAATATTGACGAAAGAGATGGGTATTGATGAAAGATGAATGTTGAAGTAGATGAATGTGAATGAAAGAATCAGGAGAAGAGTATGGATGAAGGAAATGTATGTAAATGAAGATGAACGTGAATGAAGGGAATGAGCGTGGATGAAAGTCATGATTGTGAATGAAGGAGATGAATGTGGGTGAAAGAGATAGGTGTGAGGAGATTTGTGAGTGTGAGAATGTTATATATAAAGTAAAAGAGGAAAATTGTAAGTGAGGAGGTTAATCATCTTTAAATCTAAGTCTTTAGATTAAAAATAATCAATAGTTCTTATTCGTTCTCTCAAAAATGCACAAATTCATAGTATATAAATTAGCATAGGCTAAACTGACGCTAACTTAAATAAATAAATATATTATAAATAAATAAAATTAATTTTCGCTAGACCAAGACTAACCTTATTTATTTCAAATATTATTTGTAGTCAGTGTAGGTTTAACCACCACTAATATAACAATATTTATTTTTAATACTTTTTTAGTTAGTGTAGATTTAGTCAATGCTGATATGATTAAATAAGACTAGTGTTAATTTTTCACTAACACCAATATTTATTTAATTAAAAAAATAAAATAATTTTATGTTTTTTGAAGTTAATTTTGTGTGTTGCATTAGAGTTGACTTAGTCAAAAACAAGTTGGTTGACTAATATTTAATGTTTTCTTGTAGTGGTATTAATCAATTTAAAATATTTGAAAAATGTTTTTATGATAGGATTTTGAATCACATTAATGATGTGGAAGAGAATAAAAAATTATGTAAGAGAATCAAAAGTTATGCAATTTGGTGAGGAATTTAGGATATTATTAGAAAATTGGAAAAGTGAGAAGAAGAAAGATAATAATGTGGTTTACATAGATTTTTTTTTTCAAAGAGGATTTGGGAAGTTGAAATGAAAGAGAGTTTAAGTTTGGTGAGAAATCAAGGAATTGAACATTTATATTTTTAAGAAATTAAGAGAAAGCTTGTTGCTTTAGGGTGATAAAAAAGTTATTTTGATGTATGAAATCGACAAATAATATGTCGTTGGGGAATCTTATGCATTTTAGAAAGGTGAGAAATTTGTGGGAATTGAAAGAACATAATAAAAAGTAGTTAGGAGGATAATGTTACCAATGTTTATGCTTCCTATGATATGGAAAAAGAGAAAGAAAATGTGGGACAACTTAATTACCAAAAGGAACAACCCTAACACTATAACATGATGTAGTTTGTAACCTTAGTTGTACTCCGTGTTTTCATAGGGCAAAAAGTAAACCTTGTACACATCTTTTTGGTGGAAAACAATTCATATGGATTGAGACAAACAAGAAATGGATTGATAGGATTAACTATAAAACAATTGAAAAGATGACATTTCAACACTAAAAACACAAACAACAAAGCTTAGATATATAAAAGTTTTCTAGATTTTGGTAATAACAATTTTTTATTTAATACTAATTGAATGAGTTAAATATGTTATTTTTTTTACTATGAAATTGAATTTTGTTTTTGTTTCAAATTTTAAATCATATAAGTACCTATAATAGAAAAATAATTGAAACGAGAATGAGTCATTCTGTATGTCAAATAATTCTTAGTTTTTTTTTAAAGATTGTTATTTTTTTTTCAAAACTCGTTATTATTTTGATTGTAGGCCGATGCTTAGTATAACTACTTCCTATAAGTTGATGAAATAAAACATCAAATTGAATCAATTACACATATTTTAATCATTTTCATACTACAAACATAAAAATGATTTAAGGTTTGAAACTAAACAAAAACTTAATTTAATATTTATTATAATAAATTGATCCTAACTAAATTAAAAAGTAAAAAAAATTAGATGAGAAGAAGTAGCAGAAAAAAGAAAAAAGGTGAATGAGAAGAGGAAATGGTAAAGGGTATGAGTATGTTGTTACTTAGAAGCTAAGAAGGGAAGAAGGTATAAATTAAAGAGGTGGGTGAGTGATGAGATGCAGTGCATCCAGTGCCCACGGGATTTCAATTGAATCCCGTCACAAAATTCCAACGGCCTTTTCTTTTCTCCCCCATAATAATAATAGGATGCAGTCACATGGTTATGAGCATCCAATGAAGGACACCCACGTGGGACCCCTATCATTATAACGTGTAGCAACGCCTCGTGATCCAACGCTCCAGGATTCGCTCCTCACATCCGAGTGTCCCAATCACGCCAGCCCCACCGTGGTCCCCGCTGTAGAGTACTAGTGCCCCTGCCTGTTCCCCCCTTGTCCCCCTCTCACCCTCACACACCTGTTCTTTCATGTCCCTCCTGTCACCGCCAATCATATCTCTCCTTTCCAACCCCACCTCACGCGCTCCTTCAACCGTGTGCTCCGGGCCCCACTCTCCCCTCCTCCCATTCGTCATTAACAAGCGCGTGTCCACACCCGACCCTCGCTTCTCTCTTCATCATTCTGTCCAAAATTCATGCACCATATGAGAATAAGTCACCTAGATATTGTCCCACACTAATGTTGCTATAAAATTAATGATCTCACCCACTACCCTTCCACCACAACTTGCATCTCATTGAGAACATCTCCTTCTCTCTCTCCCTCTCTCTCAAGAAACCAGATTCAACAGAGTTTTGGATTTTATTTGCAACTGTTCTTGTTATCTTATATTGTAATCAGCTAGCTTATACATCAAGAAATGGAGAATTCACTGGGAAGCTATGAAAAGGAGCTTAATCTGGAGGCCACAGAGCTGAGACTGGGGTTGCCCGGTACCGATGAGCCTGAGAAACGTGCTATTGCTGCTAGAACCAACAAAAGATCTTCACCTGAAGCAAGTGAAGAAGAGTGCATAAGCAATGTTTCTGATGTCACAAGTGATCACCAAGACAACGTTGTGCCACCTGCAAAGTAAGTGATGTACTATATAGTTTTTGTTTTGTGTTAATTTCTGGTGAAGGAAATGTTTAGATTAATGAATAATGAAAATATTGGGATGTAGGGCACAAGTAGTGGGATGGCCACCGATTCGATCTTACAGGAAGAATAGTCTACAGCAAAAGAAAGAAGAACAAAGTGAAGGGAATGGGATGTACGTGAAAGTTAGCATGGCGGGTGCACCTTATTTGAGGAAGATAGATCTCAGGGTTTACCAAAGCTACCCTCAACTTCTCAAGGCCTTGGAAAATATGTTCAAGTGCATATTTGGTAAGAACCCTAACAAGATTAAAACTATCTTTCTTTTTTGGCTGGTTATAAGATTTGTCTGGCTTATGTATATATAGAAAAGAGGAATAAAATGGTACTTGTTGTGATCCAGGAGAATATTCAGAAAGGGAAGGGTACAATGGATCTGAACACGCTCCTACTTATGAAGACAAAGATGGTGACTGGATGCTGGTTGGAGACGTGCCATGGCAGTAAGTTTCATCTCCTGAATCTGCTCTTTGAAGTAGTAACTCTTTGTTGTTTGTTTACATCCTTCTTATATGGTTGTGTGTTTTGGTATTATTGCAGCATGTTCGTTTCATCCTGCAAGAGGTTGAGAATTATGAAGGGATCAGAAGCACAGGGGTTGGGTTGTTTTTGACCCAAAAAACAAATCAGGACCATGCACATCCATAGCCAAAACATGGAGTAAAGCAAGATAAAGTGACTTGATCCAAGGGAACTTCTTCTGTTTGGATTATGCAAGCATGCAATGGCCTCTGTGAATGGTCATATTTGGCTGATTCAAAGCAGAGATGCACATACACAAATTTGCTTTATTTGTTTATTTCAAAACTGTGACTTTTATACCTGCTTAATTAAACTACACTGTTCCAAATTCTCATAGCCATAACCCGAATGGAAAACAGTGATTAAATGAGAAGAGAATAAAAGCAAAGCAAATGCTATTTAATTGTATAGAGGACATCAATACATATATAATTTTTCCTTCTGTTTGTTTAAGTACAATTATTATATATACGAAGGTGGAATTTCTTCCCCTTTTGCATTTTGTTTCATCTAATTTATCTTTCTTCTCGATGGCAAATTTTACTTGATTGTCTCCTAAGAAGGATAATTCAGAATTCACTTCTTATAAAGTCAAATAAGGGGTGAGGAGAAAAAGCACAGCTGTAATAACCCTTTATTAAAATTAAAATACTTTTCATATATTAACTCATTTAAAATATAAGCAAAGCAAGTATCCATTTTTTAATTCCACTTTAGGCCCTTTATTTCAGAAGAACGAAGTAGGAATTCATGCCTTGTCTGCTTATATTAGTTTAAAAACTTCCTTGTAAATTTTTCAACCAAATTTTTAAGTTCATTTACAGTATTTTAAGTTTTGTGAGATTTGAAGAATTTTGAGGATGGATAAGGTTAAGAGTTCTGTAATAAACATCTGAATGATTATCCATACAAGGGTTTTAATGCGTAAAAAAGCTTAAATTATTATTATGATGGCAATGCAAAAGGTTGCTGAGCCATGATGAGATGAATATATTGTTCTTTAAAATGAAGATATCTACGCAAAGCTTTATTTCACAAATAATTAGTATGGGGAACCTGTCGGTAGGGTAACCTTTCCAAACACAATTACTACATGGATTCATATACTTTGTTTCAGGGAATCATTGATGTGCACTCAATTTCAGAGCTTCTACTTCACTTTTCACACAACTTTTGATAAAGTGAAACATTTAAATACACTGCAAAATCAAATGTCTTCTACTCCAGAAAGAAAACATTAACAGTGAGTAGAAATATACTTTCTTTATACAGGAGTTTTACTATTAGCTAGTAATGAAATAGTAATATATATATATATATATATATATATATATATATATATTTTTTTTTGTGATGTTTTAATTACTACAGTTACCTGTGCATGTTCCATAATATAAATTATTATTTTCTTAGATATACATTTATAAAACTGTGTAAAAAATCAACTGAAATAAAATAATCTTTATACATAAATATTTCTATTTAATATCACATTTCCAACTTACACTTAAATTTCTAAGCATTATATACTCTTATCATCTTTAAGATATACATGAAAAATAAATTTTATTTTCAGTGGTTGATTATGTGCTAATTTTGCCTCATATCTGTAATTCAAAAGTAGGAAGTTCGAATCCTTAGTCTTAAACTTTAGATTATTTAGAGTTAATACTACATTTTCAAACTTATAAGTAAATCTTTCTTTTCAAGTGAATTCGGGACTTTATAATTCAAATTTTCTTAACAAAAAACAGTAATCTTTCCATTTTTACTTAAGGGGAAAAAACCAGCATTGTAATATCAGACTGACAATAGTTTTTAGCAAGTAATTAGCATTACAAGTACATTTTGAATGAGAATTTAGAACTCAGTGATCATTTTACAGTGTGTGAGAAGCAATATTGCAGAAGTGAAGTGGTAAATGAAAAGTTGGGGAGACAAAGAAAGGAAAAATTCTTTATAGACATGATGATATATATGTAGTTTGGGTGTGTAGGTGATATGAGATAATTGATGAAAAGTCCAAAAGTGAGTGAGTTGTTTGTGGTGGGGGCAGTGTCCATGCCAGTGCAATATTAACAGGAGCTACTTGGCTACCATGGTTACGTCATAAGCTCGTCAAGCTAAAAGCAAACAAGACACAGAAAGAAACCCTTATCAGATAAACTTGCTTTTATTGCTTGTGTGGTGCCATAGGATTCTTCCATTTTTGCCACTTCCATGACGTAGACTCTTGATTTAATTTCATCAACCATCTTAGCTGGTGTGTGCACTGTGCACAAATTCAGAGTGCTTCCCATGCCTAACTGTCACTCATCGATTACCTTCACAATTCCAATACACTGACATGTATCAGCTACATTCACCAATAATATATATATGCTTAGAAATTTGTCACTTTCTCTTCTCATACACGTCTTAATTTCTTCTGCTTCATAATTATTAGAAAGCCTTCTCGCCAAATAATCATGATCACAACAGAAATGCTAAAATGTTCCAAACCCTTCTCCTAACATTGCCACCAATTGTGTTTTCTGTAGAAAACATTTTATATATTTTGGGAGGAAAACTGTAGTGATGGTCGGAGATATCACATTAATCTTGTGAATTTTATTAGTTAAATTTGAGATACACTTAAAATCTATTTATTTTAGAGTGATCTAAAAAAGCTATAATCAGAATTTTGTCTTTAAATTTACAGTATTTCTCTTCCTTTGTATACGGTGGAATACAAAATTTATCCCTAGAATTAAAAATAGAAACAATTAGCTGTCGAAAATTTGGAGAAGCAAAACACAACTTTGCCTAAAAAGAACTGTTTTTGGTTTCTGAATAATTGTGTTGGTTTATAAAAAATGAGTCCCGTGGTTTGTTTTTGTTGTTAAATTCCATGAGTAATCAACATCACCGAATGAGAAAACATAACTACAAGTGCGGAATCGTCTAAACTTTCTGTCTAATCACTGTCTACACATCCCACCATCAATTTCGCTTTAATCTAATCATCAAAATTGAGTACTGTTTTGTAAATTCAGTTAAGACCAATCATCTTCTTAGGACTTGGTCTGGTCTATCTACACCTTGTCATCTGCATACCTACTCTCCAACCTTCAATTTCAGTCGCTTCAATATACCTTGTACACTCCAATGTACCTACAGTTCATACACCATTCATTTCTTTCACTTCATTCTTTCTATTTTACCCTCTGCCACCCCTAAAATCAATGTCATTATCATCATTTTATTTTCTCAATCATCTTTAAAACTTTTCTTGCAAACTATTTCCTCTAGACAGCCCTTTACTTGAGCCTTCTGCTTAGAATTGTATAATAATTAACCTGCTAATTAAACTATATAATAATAATAATAATAACAAATATGTTAAATCTATATATTTTTTATTGGTTTCTGAAATTCAAACTAATAAGTTAAATTGAATTGTTCTTGGATCAAATCAAGATTGAGCTGTAATAAATGGTTCTTTTCAAACTCGATTCCATTTTAAGATGAACCAGTTTTCATTTGATCAAGTCGAACCAAATCATGTTGTACTGACTTACTTCCAAACACCAAAATATGATTTGGATAAAAACGTCTTTGCCGGCTGTTTTTCAAGTCCAGGCTTGAAGATCAAGCATATTTTTTCATTGCTGATTCCTTTATATCCATAGTAGAATGCTGTGTCATGTGTCGAATATGTCACTTTATCTGAACAAGATTAAAGCTTGTCTACAATGTTGACCTTGTTATGGCTCATTAAGACAGAATACTTTTTAGATAATGATTGAATGGGTGGTAGAGTAGAAATTAAGTGAAAGAAAACTGTTTCATTCCCCCATTAGTAAATGTAGAGATGAAACATTAGAATGGATACTTTATTTAATGATTTTCTTGTCCTAGAAAATAATTAAAAAATTATAACTCATTCAAACTCTTTTCCTTATTCCGTTTCTATACAAAAATCCAAAAAAAAATTGATTTTATCCCATCATAGTCCAATTCATTTAATTCTCTACCATCAATGAAGCATATATTAGTGCATTCTCCAACACAGAATATAAATTATAATTGGAGAACAGGAACAGGGAATGCATAATGCGAAACAGATAATTGATTGCTAACTAAATAGATCCCAAAGACAGACTAACCATGATCAGTGCCGCCACGTAGAGTTTAAAATTACGGGCAAAATGCAAAACTGTACAAAGGAGTTTCACTGTTGAAATTGAATATCACGTGGGCAACAGTTAGCATGAGCTCTTAGAACGACAAGATTTCATCTGCAGCCATCATATGTACAGGCATCCTAGCGTTGTGACCAGCATTAGACCCCATTCTTGCATCCAGTATTTCCAGTTGGGAGTTGACCCATTGCGGAGTGTATCTGCCTTCGATCCATAGAGCTTCCCCTGTATCTTTGTGTTTGAAATCAGGGGCTTTTGGGTTCCTCTGCAAATTTTCCAAAAATATTTGAAGATATAAGGAATAGAAAATTCACAAGGGCTTTAAAAAGAACATGGATGCAATTTGAGGGCGAAATTCTCATTCATTGCTAGACAAAATGGCAGAGGCGGCAATAACATTGAATGAAAATGAGGTAAACATCACATTATTTTATTTGAATAATAATCTAACTATTGCCTCAATATAGATCAATCAAGATCCATAAACATAAATAGTTGACGGAAAATCATGCAAGCTGCATGCATTGTGATCGGATTGTTCCATTCATGCCAGGAGCAGGCAACTAATGCTCTATACCATGGCAAACAAACCAACGGGTACAGAAAAATTGTGTTATAGTCATGTTAACACAGAATGTGTGAAGCATTAGTCTGGTTTATTATTATTTGTAGGATGAAAGTTTAGGAAAAGGTATGGTTGATGTCATATTGATCTTAGAGATAAATAACTCCAAATACAAAACAACAAATCAGAAATAATAATAATAGCCACACAATACTTGAAACCAAGGTTTAAAACTTCAGTAAAAAATCTAGATCACCGTGATATTGCAGAAAAATGCAGACAGATTCAGACACGATTCATGCCGGTAGTAGTTGAGGACAAATTTTTAAAACCTTTGAAACAATCACTGAATACCACAACAAAAGAAGATAGCATAACAACCGAGTAGGCAACTTTTCTAAATTCACAAGTTGAATCAACAATTCACCTTTGTCATCCTATTGTCCCACCACTCCCCTGGATTAGCAAAGAACGCCTGCCATAATTCCACCACAGAACCAGAACCACTGATTACTTTCCTACCTGAAACAACAACAAAAATTATTTAGTAAAAACACACAAAACCGAGCCAAGATGACATGAATTCCACAGAACACTTGCCACTGCCATCAGACTCTAGATCCGGCAAAGGCACCTTTGAGAGATTTCTTTCAACAAAGTTCAGCTGTTGAGCAACAACCTGGCCACATCCAAAATGAGCAAAATCAAGTCATAAATGCTTCATAAGAAACGCCACAATTTACAGTAACTAATAAGTTATTTTGACTAGTTCACAAAGACCATAATAAGCTTATTTTCACTTTTATCTTCACTAGTTTATTTGACATGTTCCCTTACATCACTTTCTATTTATCGCCAAGATCATTCACTAACGTTAGGAAACATTTTCAATTCCCTCAGCACGTCCTAGCTTATAACGAATAACTTCTAAACTTCAAATTTTTAACCAGCTAATATGATTTCAACTAGCTTACCAAACACACATTCTTTAAGATTTGATTACGCATAATCTTAAGTATACAAAGTTACAATTTAGCCCTTATATTTCTTTTTATTAAAACTCATGCTAAGCATCAATCTTAGCTAGGGTGAATTATATTTAAAAACTATATATTTTAGTACTTCAAAGTATAGTTTCAATACATTTTGCCTTTATATACCATCTAGTTATTGTTACTTTATCCCCTACTGTCTAAACTCCTAAGGACTAACCAAATTAAAAATACTACGTATTTTGGATTAAAAGAGATAAATTTTAAATATAAATACTAATGAATAAAATTAGTAATTAAACACTTTTAAATAAGCATTTTTCTAACTTCAACTTAAACCCTAAACCCAATCAATTGGGGTTAAGAAAAACCTTATAGTAGGTGTTGGTTTTGCCTTCCTCGCTTTCGACGGTGTCGGTTATGAGGCGACCGGAAACGTGAATTTGGTGACCTTTCTGGAGATGCTGAGAAGCGACAAGAGCGAGATCGTCCCAGAAAGTAAGGCTTATCAACGAAGTTTGCGTGACGCTTTTCTTGACGGAGAGGCAGGTCCAGGCGACGACCTTGCCAGAGGGGAGGTGCTTGATTTCGACGGGTACGGCGACGATGCCGATGAGGTTGACGGAATTGCAGAGCTCCTTCTGCCACGGAATCTCGGAGGGCTTAGGGTACGACATCGCTGTCATGGAGCACTTGAAGGTTCCCAACCCTTTCCAGCGCCGCGTTCTCCACGAGGGAGAAGAAGCGACTGAGAAGTGGGGTTTCGATACGAGGGTTTTGGGGAAGACGAGCACGTTTGTCGAGGTGGTGGACGATGATACTGCTCGCTCTAACGCCATGTCTGTTCTCTGTGTGCTCGCTCACTCCACGCGCGGATAGATAAGGGAAGTTGAAATTTGTAATCAGTTTCCGACACAACGGATTGGGCTTCGGCCCATTTTAAAACTTTAGTAAATGGCAATTTCTCCCTCCACCAAATCAATTCCAGCATGCACCCAATCAGTTATAGAAAATGATAAAAGTACCCCTTCTAAATGACGAAAATAACCTTACACAAAAATGGAAAGAATATTTTTGAAACTTTTATCTGAAATATTTTGGATTTCAATTTTTGGAACATATTTTTGAATTTTGAAAATTTTTATCCAGAATGTATTTTTAGTTTTGTGTTCAGAATAATGTATTTTTAGTTTTGTGTTTAGAATTTTTTTTCTATGTACTTTTTTATTTCTCAATTATAATTATTATTTTGGATTTTTTAATTTAGAATAAGGGTAGTTTTGGAAATTTAAAAAATTGATATGGTGCAGGAAGAATTTGCCTTAGTAAATTGATAATTCTTCTTGGAGTGTTTCTTCCGGTACCTTCGTATGTTCTTCACTTACTTTCATAAATTTTCATATCTCTAAAAATGTCCCTATTAATTTCTACTGAGAAGTGAATTTTTAAGCTTAACTATATTAAAAAATGCACCCACTTATATATTATGAAATTTCTTAATCTCTAGTTAATGTGGGATCTCCAACAATTTCAGATTACGTAATTCGGAAGTCATTTTCCAAATTTGTAGTTAGCTTCCAGATTACATAATTCAAAAATATTTTTTCAGATGCATGATTAGTTTATGAATTACATAATCCGAAAATCTTTTCTAATATGATATTAGCTTTCGGATTATATAATCCATAAGCCTTTTTTCAAATGTGTGTCTGGAGTACATAATCTAGAAGTTACTCTCAAATTCAAACTTTCAGATTATATAATCTGAAATATCATTCTGGATTATATAATCTAGAATATGGGGGTGACACAAGAAGGATAGAAAAGTATTTTTATGTTTTATATGAAGTGACGTTTTCTTCTTACACCAGATCAATTTTCACTTGCACCCAACAATTTTTTTAAAATTCCAAATTTGATGTCACTTTTATTTCAAAAAGAAAGAGCAAAGGAGCTCGTTTGATGTGGTAGAGGCATTTTGGTGGTGATTTAGTTGTTTCTTGTGGTTGTTGAGAGCGATGCATTGCTATTAAGTGTGGTGGAGTTGTGTTTTAGTAAGCATTTTTATTTTTGTGTGGTGGATGCAGTGACAATGGTGTAGGTAATTTTCGATTTTATGAAAATGGCTTATGGATGTAGATATTCAGAAACATTCAGTATAGATTCGAGATATTCACATTTGGAAGGTAAAAGAAGACCTCCAAATCTCGGCGTTTAAAAGTCATTATTAGATGTCTTGATAAGATTACAAATGGTAGTATCCGGAAGTCACTTATCAGTTATGGAACAATAAATCTATAAATACATTATTTATATTGTGGACATATATCTAAAATATTAAAAATAAAATAGTCAAATTCCTTTATAGATATTAGATACAGGTCGGAAGTGATACGGTGAAGAGGGAATTAACTTTAGTAAATTTTACCTAAATCTTAAAATCCTATATGTGTCATCCAAATCTTTTGAAATAATAAGATAAGAAAAATAAGTAATAAAAAAATAATGTTTCGAATTTCTTTTAACTTTTTAATATCATAATTGTTTTAGACATTTAACGGATCTGTAAAAATTGAAATTTTTGGTAGTGAAAAATACGAAAAAATAATTTAAAATTTTATCATTTTAAGCCATATTATAAGTGAAAGTAGCTGCAAATTATTAATTAATATCAAACGCTATATTTGCGGAATATGATATATAATTATCCTAATTAATAATATTAAAGGTTATAGTCAATAATTACAATATTTTTATTGAATTTAATAGATGCTTGTTTTTCATATTAATAAGTTTATTAAAATTAACATTACACAAAAATTTATTACTACAAAGTTTAATAACTAAAAACATAATATACTAAAAATTATTAATTTATATATCTAATTTTTTAATATATATTTGATAAATATATAATAATTTATCTCTAAATTTCTATACTTCATTGTTATGTCAAGTATTATGAATAATTTTTAATTTAAATATATATTAAAATTTATTAAAATATACTCAAATATGGATATTGATAATAAAGTGCTTACTAACTAATTGGGTTCAAATAAAAATGGGGAAAGTAATATTGTTTACTATAGATGTTTGAATGAAACGACAAACAAAATATTGATCACATGAAAATTTTAATAATACTAAATAATTCGCAATTAATCTAATTTAAAAACTAAAATCTGTATTATTTATATTTTTTAAGTAAAATAATATTTACATTTCTTTAATTTTTAAATAGATATTCAACTTCCTTATTTTTTTAATAAATATTTTTAAAAACATTACCTTTGTTATTATATTAAGTTCATAAAAAAATTATTTATAAAAATTTATTTATCTTTTATATTTCAAACTTTATTTATTTTTTTGTAAAATTGGTATTTAAATTTTAGTTAGTATGATATTTTTAAATAAAATAGCAAAGATAAATATCATGTTACTAGAAGCATAGTAAATGTGACATATGGAAGGGTGAAAATATCATTTAATATAATTTTGTATGACTAAGTATAATTTTTTTTATGATATAATGAAAAGAAAAAAAGTAATATTATATAAAGTAATATAACTAATTATTTAGTTTCTTACGGCCACTAGTGCAGGCATGGTATAAGAAATGAAAGAAATATGGAACATAAAAATATTTCAGAGACGGCTAATTTAGATTTTTATGTAAAAATATAAATCATTCACGCTAATTAAAATTTAATAATCTTATTAACTTTAATTTAGACTCCAGAAGTTATAAATTATTATATAATAATAATATTCAATTACTTATACGGTACTTTATTTTTCATATTTTTTACGTCACATTATTTATTATATCTATACATTTTTTTTCCTTCTTTGTCTCTCTTTTGCTTGATATCACTAAATATGTCAGTTGATAATTAAAGACCTGTTTCTTTCAAAATTTAGAAAGCATCAACTCAAATTTTTCCTCTTCCAAAAGCTTTTTTCCTTTCATAATATAACTTAGAAATAACAAGAATTATGTGCACAAGTATGTTCTACATTATTTTTTGAAATAGAAAGATATTTTTCATGACTCGTTTAAAATGATTTTTTATACAATAAATTTGAATTTTTAGAAAATTAATGTATTTTTCTTTTTTAAAATTGTATTAGAACCGTACTAAAATTGTTAGAAATACAATAAATACTTTTTGAATTGAACACTTTACAGATATGTGTCATACGAGTGTCGGTGTCGGATACGAGTGTTTGAGCTTCATAGTAATGAAGCTCAAATATTTACCAAAGATGTTAGACTTTGTTGGTACTTGTCATCTCCTTCACATCCAAAAATAAAGTGTAGAAAGAATGGTGCTCCTAATTTCAATATCATTGTACCAGAAGCAGTTGCACAGAAGCACAAGGACAGTTTTTAAACGAATAATAGTCATTAAGCAGGTCATAGTCATTGACAAAATTTAACAAGCACAAGAAAACCTTGGTCTCTCATTTTTCTATTCATATCCACACGCACACGAGTTGAGCAACAGTTTCCATCACTTCACTAGAGATTTGAACATGGTCTCACTGATTGATATAAGTTGGATTAAGATGGCACCAAACTTTCCATTTCTCCCTCCATTCGGAAAATGGAGTCCAATTACCTCTAAACAAATAATTCAAGCACACGGCAAAGAAACAAAAGCACCATCATTTTCTACTGGACTAGCAACACCCACCATTCTTAATTAAAGCAACCATTATCCATTTCACCTCTGCATTTCAAATTCTCTAAGAGTTACATCACTAATAAAAATATACACACCACCCTAACCTTTTAGAAGGTCCCACTGCCCACTACAAAAACTTTAAGCCCCACTATAAAAGCTCTTCCATCACGTTCCACTAACCCCCGCCAATTGATACAAAAAGGAAGAGCATATTAAGTGAACTTCGACAATTTCTTTCCCTTTACATGAAATTTATCAAGATGGACTTTGCTTATATTTTGAAGGGCACTGACATCAAACCCTGTCTAGACAAAAGTTGAGAGAACGGCAAAAAGGAAAAGACTATGGCATCCTACTTTTAATGCAAATTGATACGGACCAATGACTAAGACTAAAGGGGGTTTGGAACAGACAAATAACGTGTGGGTCCTAGCAGTATAGGTCAGTCCTTGAGGGAACCACTGGATGGTGCACCTGTGCCTGAGGTCTGTCTATGAAGGAGGATTAGTTTCAGGTTTAACTATACTAGAGGTGTCTGATGGTTGTGACTGGTATATTGCTGATGCCAGTGAGATAGGCATGATGCAGAGTGCTTTTGATTGAAGAAATTGCATAGCAGCCCCAACATTTTCTTCCATAAGTTTAGCTACCTGTCTTTCTGTGCCATCATTTGACCACTTCTCCCAAGCTGGCTGGTTTCTTCCCTCACTGCCTTCTTCCTGATAGATACTGAATTTGATAAATTGGAGAGAAACAAATTTGTGCCAACTAACATTAGTATGAATAATTACCTCGACCGATGATAATGGGATGTCAGTTACTAGTGGTGCCACAGCACCAGCTCCACCCAATCTACTCATGCTCAAAACCTGAAAGCAAGATGAATAGCAATTATTGAAAGTCTACTAGTTCGGATCCTACGAAATGCCTTGTTGTCACTTTCATATTCAAACAGTAAAATGTACTCCCACACATTTTAAGAGAAATCAATGAAATTGGTTACTGTGCTTGTAGAAATTGGCTTTATTATTCATAATCACTAACACTGAAACTCAGATTTTCCACAGGTGGAGAAAAATCCAGTCCACAGTTGACCTGGGCGTTATAGGTAGTTAAAGAAACAATATCACAAAATAGTGTGAAAATCCTGTCAGTTGATCGTATTAATATATTCACTACTCAAATGGAACACAATCCAGGGGCTAATGAGTACTAATCCAGAGTGGCACTTAGGGTTCATAAGCCAGGGTTGAAGGGGAAAGTGGTAAAAAAGGCAAAGCTTAACAGGTTTAACAAAATAAACAACGGATCAAACTAAAAGCTGAGGTTAATTATAAATTGAGACTATTAAGGATAAACATCAAATGAAACAAAAACGTGAAATCCACGCAGATCACAGGAGTTTTAACCTTCACTTGAAGCCTTAAGAACTTGACATAATCCACAATTTCGTCCAGCATGGCAGCTCTATCTGTCTGAACGGATACACAATAATATCAGAAAAAATGGAAAAAAACTAAACTGTAGAGGGTTATGAGAAATAAGGCAGATCACAAGTCAGTAATGAAATCTCTATCATGAAATACCGTATAGTTTAATACTTTAAAAACTCTAGATTTCGAGCACACCTACCTAAACAGAAAAAACACAACTGTTCTCTTTTCTAATCCCTTTGATAGAAGAGTTTGCCTTGATGAATTATATTATAATAAACAAATAAATAGGAACTGTTAAACAGAAAACACGTCAGACATGGCTATCAGGAGATTTTATTTAAAAGCACAGACTCAATGCAAATTGATTTGAGCATTATAAAGGCCAATGTATAGATACCACTTTCTAAACTCAACCCAATAGGTTAGCATTAAATAATTCTTTAAGGAAGATATTAAATATATAACCCAGTGTTTCATATCTATGACTTACTAAAGTAGCTAAACATACATTGATAAGGAAAATAAAAGCAAAATAAAAAGGCATTAATTAAGCATCAATTAAAAATCAACCATCTTTTAATCTATATTCTAGACATTTTTTCTAAAACAAGGAAGAACAAAAACATCCAAAATTAACACTTCATTGCATTCATAAACCACTGAATAATGCACTGTCCAGAGGTCCCTTCAGACTAAATGTAATTCATAGTCTCTTTAGGGAATCACCTTTGAAGGAGGGGGAACAAAGTTCCTAGATATACCAAGAGTAATCACATTTCAATGGATTCAACCATTATATCTCCATAATTATTTTCGTGTAAAAACACCCTATTCTGTAATAGTGTAGAACTGAAAATGGTTTGTGTTCCCAAGTTCTAACATCTAACCAAGTAAATAATGAAAACATCTAACAAGACAAATCACAGAATCAGTCAAACACACTCCTTGAAAATCTCTATTTTTAGCACTCTTTATTTCTTCTAGTAATTGACAGTAAGTATCAAATTTTGCTAACGTTGTACATTTATCCACAAATTAATGGAGTGTGTCATTATAGAGTCTGGTAATGAAACAAAATCCATTACTTATACAAGGACAAAATTTCACAAGTCCTATAGATAAGTATCAAACTACATTCAGATATAAAACTGCATATCCAAGAATACCTTGTTGACACTGGGAACCAGTTCTTGTAAAGCCCTGATTCTTTCAGCTATTCTCTCTCTGCGCAACTGTCATTGAGTGGCAACATGAACAAAAATTAGCAAGTCGTGAAAATAACAAATTTACTTTGTCATTATTTTGAATAATAAGCTCTACTGTATTCTTCAAAATATTCAGTGCCCCCACCCTTTCAGCTATACTGTGTGGATCTGTAGCCTGTCCTCTTCTAGCCCGCACTCTAGGTCGCACTGCTGGTGGATGTGGAGCAATCGGAACAGTAGTTGGCATGGGTTGCCCATGAAAAACCTGCAAAATGGTTATCTATCAGAGAAAAGAAAAGGTACTTGATAACAGTTTTCACCCTAGCACTCCTAAAATCAGAAAAAAAGATATTGAAATTTGGAAGAAGCCAACATTTATACACAATATTAATTGAAACCAAATAAAGCACATCTTATATGATCTAGGTCCAGTTTTCAAAAAAATTCTCCACAAGCATTCATAAGAAAAAGAAGTTTAACCTATAAAAAGCTTATTTTATTTAGCTTCTGCAAAAGCTGACTTCCACTTATGCATAAGCTAATTTAGTTTATGGGAGAAGTTTACTTCAGTTTGGCTTCCTGTCTGTTTCTCTTACAAGTGCTTATATGGAGATGTTTATGAAAGCCTTAAGATGTCAAAAGAATTCAGGAGAAGATGACCCTAAGTACTAATGCCAAGGCCTAAGTAGCCTAATTTCCAGTATGTAATAACCTGAAATGTACAAAAAATTTCAATAATGTTTTCTTTGGTACAGCGGAAAAAATAAGAGGTAGTAGAAGGGGAAAAAAAAAGAGAAAGAGGTCAGAAATTTGTGGAAACAGAGGTGGTTTAGTTAGAAAGAGAATGAAAATGAAGAATTTTTTTTTGTAGTAAAAGCAGCAACAATCAATTGTGCCTTTATTTTTAAACACAATCTCTTCATTTCTGAGAACATAATCAATTATGTTGTCATGAATACAAGGACTGTGTTTGAAAATTTTCTCATTCTTGCGCAGAAACTCATTCTCTTCTATCCAATTTGGATTTTGGAACTTTTCTCTCATTTCCACCCAACCAAACCACCATCATTCCTTCCTTCCTTCCTTTCTCTTTCTTTCCTCACTCCTCCTCTTCTTTCTCATCCAAACTCAGCCTTAAAAGACTTTCAACCGGCGATCACTGATATCACCTAACATTAGACCCTTATCTCACAGTCCATAATTTCTAGCCACAATTCATTCATCTTCAACTTAATTTATTATGTACAAGTCATACCCCAAGCCAAGTATTACCAAGGTTATCCACTCACGAAATAGAGAATTTCAATAAGAGAAGGAAGCCAAAGTTTGTTACCACAATACACTATTTTTTTTTCTCTCACTAAAACCACCCTGCGCAATTTAGTTTCAACTTATGATCATAATATCCCAAAAGAGCGAGAAACTAAAACACACACACATATGTATTAATTCGTAAAATTATAATTTAGGAAAGTTTTACGGCGGAGAAAATAGAAAACAGAAAACGAAAAGATTGTGTTACGTTCTTAGGCCTGGTATCAACGACGTCGTCGCGGAAGCGGTTGCCGCTTCCAGAAGCATCCTCGGGCGAAAGGAAGCCTCCCTTACCTTGGTCCAAGCTGAGGCCCAGCTGGTAGGGCGGCGCGTGGAAGGCAGCGCCGGCAGCGAGGTGGGTGGCGGCGTCGCCGGAGTTGAGCTGGAGCATCATCGGAGAAGCGTCGGCGGGGTCGGCGGAGGCGAAGGTGGGGAGGCCGAGGATTTGGTCGAGGAAGTCGTCGGTGGGAGGTTCGGAAGGGTGATTGGCCATGATGATGAGTTGAGAGGAAGCTAACACGTGAAAGAGAAGAGAGGAATGATGATTTTGTGTCTACATGAGATGCCAGAAGCCAAGGGAATTTTATTTTGGTTTCTTAGTTTGGGCTTTCTCTTTTTCTACTCACTCCTCTGAGTTTGCACCAGAAGTGAGAGAGTTTTGGCTTTATGCGGTTGAACAAATGAATAGATAGATTATGCTCCTGCTTCTTATAAAAGCCACTCACTGTTTTCATTATTTACACTTCTCACACTCCTCTTGTCTTTTCTGCAACCCTTCCCCACTTTAAACCATTACTTTCTTTGCCTTTGCCCAAAGGAATGAATCAACCCTTTTTTTTTGTTCTATTGCTTCTACTATTTCAAAGGGTCTTTTGTTTCAACTCTTTTGCCATAAGAAGAAAGGACACATTACTCATCTTTATCCCTCTCTATATTTTCAACGTTGTATTGTTTCTATATATGTGTTGATCTCTTGTATTTGGTTTCACTATTTTGAGGTTGCTTCATCATTATTCTTGTTTTCGCTCTGTTTCTCCGTAGTTGTCTTGTTACTTAAGCTATAGTGTTCAACATTGGGTCACAATTTGAGTTGTTGTGTTTTGTATTTGCTTATTTGGTTTGGTTCTTCTTCTAGTGCATTTATAATCTTCTTCATGTCATTATTTCCTTTTCTCATTTTTTTTTTTTAATAATCGATTACGTAACTCTATCATCAATTATGATAGATAAATTATATACTAACTTATTTAACAAAATAATTATTTTTCCAAATTATCTGTGATTTATGTGATAGTGAAGGTTAATATATGTTTTTTTTAATATGAGTTAATATTATATGAGAAGGAGTAGAATGTTAATGTGATGTTGTCGAAATACAAGTTTTAACAATTGTAAATAGATATAGATATGGTCACGTGCATGATCAAACTAATATCATTTAACGATGATTAGTTGAGAATGTTAATAAAATTTGTATTTAAAAATAATGAAATATCTTTGAATTATATATTTGTAGTATATTTTGATTAACATTTATTATAATGTAATTTTAGGACGAGATTTTATGTATTTGGGTAGTGGTATGAGTCTAATTAGAGTGATGTAATAATAATATTGAATGTATGGTTTATTTTTATAATATATAATTTATTTTTATAATGTAAAATTATGTACATGATTTTGTGCATGACTAGTACCCTAACATGCCGAGTTAGCTTGTAATTTATATTAAAATTGAAGGGTTGATACTTTAAGTTGTTTAGTAAGGAAAACTTAATAAATAAAAAATAAAATACAAAGTAATGAAAAGGACAAAAAGAAGGGAGAGGAGTCTCACAAAGCTGAAAGAAATGTTACTCCTGACATTTTCATTTGGAACAATTTTAGATTATGGTCATTACTTTAGTATACATGATCAAATGGTAAAATATATACCTGTTTATTCATCAAGAAAAAATGTTCAACTAAAAGTCATGAATTTTTCATTTTTTGCTTACTTGTTTTTCTTTTAATTTCAGCAGTACCTATTTTTTTAGGGATTGAATCAAATTGTTTCACATGAAGGTAGACCTATGAATTTATTTAATAGTAGGTCTATAAGTATATTAATAGTATATATATATATATGTATGAAAGTTTAAAAAAGTAGTAGTGAAATCCATATCTTATAAAGTGCAAGAAAAAAAAAGATAAAACTTTCCTCTCCCATATTCAATGAAAAAAGAAAACGCAATAGTGAAAAATCTTCAGTATAGAAAGGCTACTTTATTTTTTTTATATAAAAAAAGAATTTTTGAGGACAGAGTATCTTTGATATTACAATATGTTATTTTATCATTTTTTTTTTAAAATAAACAAGATTTTCTTCCATCAAATTAAACAGCTTAAAGTGAGTGTTGGAAAGAGTGTTTACGCGGGCAACTAGCTTCTTTCAGTAGCTTCGTTCCACTGTCCTTACACATACGGATCTACAATTTACATACAAAGATTAAAGGTTATATATTATCTTCTTTACAATTTTATCAGCGTCTCGTCAAAATTATTAATAGTGCTTTTTCTTACCAAAATTAATAATATTTGCAAAATTTATTTATATCTAAAATTACGAGTTTGCTTTTATACTTTTAAATGAGATACTTTTCTAAAGATATTTGTTATTAACCAATTTAGTTTTAGATATTTATTATCAATGTTATCGTATCTAATCGATGTACTAAATAGCATAAAGTTAATATTAATTATATATGGAAATAAGTAATGGTCTAAATTCTTTTATTTTTCTTCTTAGTCATTTCTCTAAGACACAAAATAGAGAATTTAATACATTATTTTCAATGATAATTTCAAATCAAATATTGTAAGTTTTTTTAAAAATTTGCAATATAGAATTAAACCTAAGTCGATTCTCAAATTTCACGTATAGGTTGTATTCAATCTTTAGTATTTTTTTTTCTTACAAATTAAATTTGGAGGTTTAATTGGTGATTTTTTTTTCTTGGAATTCAGTATTTTCTCTTTAGTGATTTATGATAACTATCATTGTTATTAAGCATGCTAAAGAGACTGATTATAGACGTTTGTGTCTACTGATTATATCTTAGTTTGCCTTATTTTTTTTCTTCTAGACATCTCATTCCTTAGTCTATTTTCGGTAGATGGAATACATGTTTGTCCTTTTGTAAAAATATTAAGTTTAAAGTATATTCTTAGAAAGAACAATCACTATGCTAATAAACTTGTTTCTTTAATATGGAGTAATATACTTGAATATGTTTGGTAAAACAATATGTCATCTAATATCTCTTTAGATTTTTTCACAATAAGAATTTTTATTTTATTTTCTGGGATGTATTTGGTCTAATCTTTTCATATTTATTTGTTATGTTTCATGTCACATGCCACATATAAGTGATGAAGTTTGAGGTATCAGTTATAATAAGAACAAATTTGTTATGTTTCATGTCACATGCCACATACAAGTGATGAAATTGGAGGTATCAGTTATAACAAGAACAAGTTTCACCAGTGTTATAAAGTAGAAAAAAACATAAATAAAAGATAGAAGATGAAAGGTCAATATAAAATAGCACCTAACATATATATATATATATATATATATATATATATATAAATTACTTCCTTAAGTATTGTCTTAATTTAAGAATTTGCTAAAAATATTTTTCACATGTAAGAATTTAGATGAACAATATGTTTTTAATATTATTCTCATCTTAGAAATTACATCCTTTGACAACAGGCTTTTAGGTATAGACGATCAAGAACTCGATAATTTGATTATCGAACTATGACTTATAAACAATAAATGAGTCTATTTGTATAAATAAAATTTGAAAATATTTATTTGTATAAATTTAAAAAGAAAGTTTGTTTCAAAAAGAATTATGAAGACATTTAGAACAAATAAATAAAATACAATAAAGTAAATTCTACCAGTTTTTAAAATTATTTCTTTTCTCTTCTAACCATTCTCTCGTCCCCGTCCTTTTTGCTCCATTTAACAAAACAGCATAATAGTGAATATAGATTTCATACACAGATATAACTTTACTTCAATTGAAAGTGTCTTATTATTTAAATCATAAAAAAAATATACTTTCGGTACCATGACAAAACTTATTAACATCCAAATCATTGCAAAACAAATTATGTCAATAACTAATATCACTTGATAAAAAAGAACATTTTAGTAACTGATTTCTACTTCTCTCTATTTTTATATATCAAATTCCAATATCTAAGAACTCACTTTCACCATCGAAATACTTTAATCTCTTAACTTTTAAGTTCTAAAAATTAAATTATCAACTATTTTAAAGCTCAAATTTAAATTTATCATTTTAAACTTCAAGGACCAAGCAATACCCTGCCTGAAGCCAGAATTAAGGTCTTCTGAACACACCTTTAATAGAAGCTTAATGCATCCTCAACCATACAGCAAACACCAGACAACAGAAAACTTAATACAAATAGTTTGTCACAACCTCGTTTATTCGTTAGGGGGACTGGTTCGAGGGTTTCATTGTATTTTCTTGGGAAAAGTAGGGGTGTGTGTGGGTGTCCGAGAGAAACCAGTTCAAATCAGAAAAAAATAAACTCAGACAGATTTTCTAGCCTGAACTAGAAAAGAAAATTCAAGAATCAATATCTTTAAAATATAAGTACACCCTATTATTTTGCATTTAATAATGAGACAAACTTTAACATTTACAGATTTTAAGGTACTATGTTTATGTAGGATTACCAAATCAATCATATTTGACTTGGTTTTGGGGCTGCGAAAAGAATACCTTTGCGTTATGAGCTACCTCTGCCTCCAAAATTGCTTCTAGAACTATGTCAGATCCTTTCACATCATCTGTTAATGGAATAACAAAACTTGTTTCATATCAGATATCGTTCTAAAACAAACAGATTCCCATCAATCATTGAGACAAGACAAAAAAACTATCAGGCATTCATAAAGAAGAAAAAGGAAAAGCAATTTGCAATTTTCACAATGAAATAGGATAACATTTTCTATAATATCCTAGCCTATGCCAAATGTGCCATAGTATAAAAATGAATGAAGCTCGCAAACAATCTTTACTTCCGGGGGTCTTCGAGCAAACCAAATATAGTCCAAATGAAAAGAGTTTACAGATTAACAAAATCATATCTGAAAACGTCACAGTGTGTGTAATGTGTAAAAAGAAGCTACATATTTTAGTGCCTTTACATATGCCTGTATGGCTGGCATACATAGATAGGAAGCCAAAAACATCACATGACCAATGATCACAATATATAGTGCACAAACTGTAAACATAAAAATACCAAGTAAAAAATTCTGTAATCGTCCAACTCATTAGAAAATCTTGATAAGAAAAGCCAACAAAACAAAAAATATCATACCCCCTCGATTTGGTAACAGTCCAGCGCTTTCAGCAGAAATGGGTAAGACAGTAGTAAGCTGCAGGTTGTCATCTATCTTCTCCACTTTAGGACTACTTGCTGACAACTCATTCTTTATGGCAGGAGATTCTGCCAATCTGGCATAAATGGTTGCTTGATTTTGCATATTACATGAATTAGATGACACTGGAGTTGAATCCTGGAAATATATATAGACATGTAAGCACACTCAGTTTCTATACCAGTATATAATTGTATCATTTTGTGGGTTAGGTCCATAAACCTTGATAACAGTGGGTTTCAAGTGATTCTCCCCAGAATCTTCTGGTTTGCTATTGTCTATATTATCAACAAAAGATAACAGGATTAAACAAAATCTCAGCAGCTGCATCTGTAAAAGTTTATAATGCTACTACACTCCAAAACAAATCTTGTAAATAATACCTTTTGGCACAGATGTCTGGTCAGGATTATCCACAAAACTCCTCGTCAAAGGGCCAGGATTTATGATTGATATTGTTCGAATTTCATGACGAATAGCATCTAGCTGAGCCATTGTGTCTTGCAGTTCCTTATGAACCTAAGACAAAATAGGCAAATACAATTAAAAGTAGTTTTTCATCAGAACCAAGTCCTAGCAATGGACAAAGATTCCTCAATGAAGCATAGATATTTCGCTAACTTTTATGTTCATATTTGCATTATTGTCCAAGAAATTCAAAGTAAACCATATGTTGTTAAGATTATACAATGCCAAATCGTCTTTTCTCCAATTAAACAGAAGACATTTACAATCAATATTATGACTTTGGTGTGTGTTTGGTTTTCTGTGGAGAAAGTGCTTAATGTGTATTTACCTGGAAGCAACTAGGTATTGCCTTCATGCAACAAAAACACACACAATCTATAAAACCCCAATGAAACTAACTCATGTGGGTTTTATAATACTGATGGTAAGTTGGAAAATGGAAATACCTGGCGAGCTTGGGATTGTTGCATAACATTTTCAAACTGGCCACGAGCCAATTGTACATATCCAATAGCTCTACCAGCAAGTCTACCTGCTGTTCTGGATATGATTGGTAAATCCTTTGGACCTATCACACATAACAATTCACATTTGTACTATAAATAATATAAAACTTTGCACATGATAAACAGACGTAAGAATAGCATGACCCAACCTATCACAGCAGCAGTGGCTCCAAGCAACAACAAGATTTCTCCATATGAAAAGCCCAGCATTGCTCACTGTCTTCTTCAAGAAAAACTGAATTCATTCGAAACCCTAAAGAGTTCAATCAAAGGAAAAATTGGAAAGTTGAATTGCTAACTAACCTGAAAACATAAATTGAAAATAATAGAATTAGCATGACATTGTTACTGTTTCAGTGCTTCCCACAAGAGAGTTAGATGATGAATGAACATTGGTAAAAGAAAAGACGAAGAAGAAACACCTTGGGGAATTAATTTGTCTACCCAGCAGAATAACAAATCTGGGAATTAAACAGCCCACAGCCCACCAGATCAATTGGGCTTTCTTTCATATATTTTCTTTTTACACTCCCGTCTGACTAAGTTCACTCTACCCTTTCAGACACATATTTTTTTACCTTCCTTTATACAAAATGTTTCATTATTAAGTTTATTGGAAATAATTAGTTACTAAAAAGAGACAAGGAAACAAGTTACTAACGAATGAATTAATACTTAAAGAACTCATTTTTTTATTCAATTTGGTAGAAGATACAAATACTTGGAGAAAATTGTTGCAATAATGAAATGCAGAATAGAGTAACTTTTAAATTTTATAAATTAAAGGTCTTAATATTCAGTTTGGTTGAGGTAAATAAATTTTTTGTTCAACAAAATTATGTTCAATGAAAGCTTCTAGGAATATTTTGATTTCACCTGTTTGTAGGGTAAAGCTTAAGTAAAAAAAAATTAGAATTCACAAAAATTATAAAAGAGGATATCCAAGGAAGATATTTGTAAAGCTCTTTTGGGTAACAATTTGAAGCAGTTGCACGTTATATGTTAAAATTGTTCAAAATTTATTTAATTTATTAATTTCAGACCAGTAAAAAATATTATTTTATTTATTAAAATAAGAAATATTAGTATGTACAATAATTAAATTTAAATTAAAATTGTGATTTTTTTTAAGTTTTTTAATTTTTCTTCCATTAAAATAAAATTAAGTATAACTTATTTATTAATGATGTGATAACGTAAGGACCATAAATTTATAAGCAATTCTTTGAGGATATGAAGCAATTCTAATTTTTATTATTAATAAATAGTTTTTAAATTGATATTTAATTAGCTATTAAGATTTTTGGTTATTAAATTTAAAATATAAATATTTGGTAGTTAAAATCTTGATAACTAATTAGATATAATTCAGAAATTATTTATTAATAATAGAAATTAATTTAAAAATTAATAATTTTTTTAGATTTTAAAATAATATCTAATTTAGTTAATAAAGTAATTAATTATTTTTAGTTTTTAAAATTAATTTTTATTTAATGAATTTATATGGAATTAATATACTTGTATTTATTACTCAAGGCCATCTTTATAATATTCTTAGAATATGTATTGTTTCAATTTCACTTTGTAATTGTTTGCGTGCTTTGAGATATGGACACAATAAGTATATATATATATATATATATATATATATATATATATATATATATATTTTTTTTTTTATAATATGTATAATATATCACACATTATAGTTGTGGAGAATATATACAACTCAGATTTTGCACCTTCGATGGGATTCTATCAAGAATGTATCAACAATTGACATACATAATCGAC
>Ga0123342_1001398_pt1 | contig 40532 bp, 15 predicted proteins | sample Turbeawhitnodule_FD_89960 | JGI IMG/M metagenome (GOLD analysis project Ga0123342, IMG submission 89960) | Root nodule microbial communities of legume samples collected from Mexico - Turtle bean Mexico white nodule | ecosystem: Host-associated > Plants > Roots > Nodule | place: Mexico: Nepantla...
AATTTTTTATTGGATTAAATAAAAATTATTTTTAATGATTTTTACAATTTAACCTAAATTTACTCCTTTCTTTTTTTTTTTTTTTTTTTTTTTTCTATTTTTTAGTGTGAGGGGTTTGATGGAATTGCATTACCCACTTTTGTAAACAACTATGTTGCACCACACCCCATTAAGGAGGTGAGTATTTATGTTGTTTTTTTATTTGTAGTCATCTATTTTTTATCCATAAATAGATTATGAAATGCGCAATTTATAATGTATTTATATATTTAAGTGTTTTTTTATAAGAAATATATTTGAGAATGTACAATGAATATATATTTTGAATTATATATTCTGGAATGTGCTTTTAGATTTGGATATATATTTCAAAATGCACAATCCAAAATATATTAATGTTATTGTCATTGATGTAGATGTGTTGTCATCCGTTATTGTAAAACAAAACACAATGAGAAAGTGAGATTTGTTTGGAGTCCTATTGATATGTCTTTGCTATTGAGTTATGTTGATCATGTGGCTTGTAGATCGTGAGAGAATGAGGATCGAGGAAAATTGAAGTTGGTCTGCCACAAATGTAAGTTAAGTAAATTTGGGATCCCCCTCTCCAACTTGAAGTTACGGTGCTTAACACAAGATTGTTGTCACTATGCAACATTAGATATAAGACTAATGATAAATGTTTCATTTCAACCCTTGTGGAAAAGTGACACCACAACACTAATTTTCACCTCACTGTTGGTGAGATGACCATCAATTTGGATGATGTGTTAGCATTGTTGTATCTCTCATTGTGGGAGTAGTTTTGTTGTATGTGGTGTTGGATTTCATATTAGCATAAGAGTTGAACAAATATCCTGGTGCTCACGTGACTAAGTTGGTTGTACAAAGTGTACGAGTAGTGCATCGTTCATCACATATAGAAGTACATTGCTTATGCTTATTTGTTGCATTTGATATAATAAAAGTCCGACATCTATTAGAATGTTGTACTCATCGTTATTTTACAATTTGATGGTATGTGGTTGATAACATAAGAAACTATCATACTCAAACACACTGGTTTCACAATAAAAGCATTTGTCCAGTGAAATTTATATTCTTTCCAGAAAACACTTTTTAGAATACAAGTTTCAAATGTTAAATTGGATATTCAGATTATATGGAGTGTCTTTTTAAATTATGGAGGTGCAGAAAGTAATGTCCTACTTCACATTCTCTTACGAAAATCCTCACAGAAAGTTACATTGGACCGATCCAGCAGTGAATGACATAAATGATATTGTCTTAATCCGTAAATTTACAAGGTTAACGACGTAATAAAAGTAATCTTTAATTAATGGACTATGAAAAAAAAATTTAAAAATTCCTTCAATATTTATTAATATCAGGGTAGAAGGAGCATTATTATTCATTATTATTGTAAAAGAAGAAAAATGAGAGAAATCAAACTAAAACTAACTCTTACAAATTTGTAATAATATTTACCTGTATTGAGTTAAAAAAATATATATTTTAAGTGTCTTTATATGGATATTTCAGAGCTTGTCCAAATCTGATACCACCACTAATTTAAAATATTGACTCTTCTTATCCTTGAGTATTTATAACAATACTCAAAGAGATTCCATATTTGATGTATACATTTAGTTTTCATATTTTATCTTTTATAATATTAAAATATAATAAATATAAAAATTATTTATTTTAAATTAAAATTTGAATTAAAAAAAAACCCAATTTCTTATCATTTTACTCTTTCAATAATTATTTTTTAAATTCAAATAATTGTTCCTAATAAAAAACCACCTACACAATAAAAAAATAATTACAAAAAAAATTTAAAAAAAATTATTTTTACAATTACTTTTAATAAAAATATTTTATAATTTAATAATATTTTTTATTTTAATAGTTATTTATAACAATATATAAAATGAATTCAATTGTTGGTTGACACTTCATTTTTCAATTTTATCCTTTATAATATTAATATATAATAAATTTAACAATTATTTATTTTAAATTGAAATTTTGAATTTTAAGAAGTTTAGAGAAATTTTTATTTGAAAAAAAAAACACAATTTTTTACAATTTTATCCTTTAAATAACTATTTTTTTAATTTCAAATAATCATTCTTAATAAAAATCTACCTACGCAATAAAAAAAACCTTTAAATAAATAATATACTCAATTATTATTATTATTATAATTTAATAAATAAATTCATTAAAAAAATTACTAAATTGTAGGTAAACTCAAATAAACATCGTAATTGTATAGATAAGTTTAAATAGACTCGTGAAAACTAATTTTTGTTTTATTTCTTTTAAAAAAAATATTATTAATTATAAGATTATCATATTTTAAATTAAAATTATATATAATAAGAATGATAAATTTACGTCATATATTAATTCAATAAAATTATAATTATTATAAATTTATAATGTAATATTTATCAACAGAGAGAAAATACAAAAAACTTTTAAAAGTATTTAAAAGATCGTATACAAATACGGGGTTAAAATGTTTATACTTTTTAATCTATTAAATAAAAAATTTAATTTGCCAAAATACTTTTCATATGTGTTTAAAGTTTGTCGTATAATTTAGTTGTGAATAGAGTCTTTAAACGTAATAAGCTATTGAATTTATCACAATATATAAATAAAATTTTCCTTTTTATACATATAATATATTTCTATTATACTTTTAATTATATTTTAGAATTAAAAAATAAACTATTCAAATACTAAAACTAAATAACATCACAATACATTACAAATCACCCACTTATCTATTAATATATTTTTCTTGAAACATGTCACCACTTTTGTTATAAAATTAGTATGAAATATTTATTGGTTTTATATTTTAAATTTTTTGTTAGAATTATTTTTAATATAATTTCCTTCATTAATAATACTTTTTTCTTAAGAATTTATGATTCTGGTTAAAACACTTGATTCCCCAATTTTTACTAAAGAAAAACCTAGCAATCACATTCTTTTTATCCAAACTCCATACTTGTTTGAAAATAATATGAACTTAGGAACATTAAATCTTTTACCTTTTACTCAATTTAATACATTTAAAAAATTATTAAATAACAATTAAGTTTAAAGACAAAATTAATTAATTATTTTGACTAAATTAGCTATTATTTTAGAAATTAAAAGATTATTCAAATATAAATATTTTCTATTATTAATAAAAAGTAATTTATAAATTAATATCTATATTAATTATTAAAGTTTTAATTATCTTATATAATAAATTAATTTTTACTATATTGATAGAGATTAATTTAAAATATAAAATAGTAAATAACTAAAAATAGTTAGATATTAATTTAAAAATTATTTTATAAATTTTTATTAATAATAAAAATTACTTTAAATAATAATATTTTTTTTAATTTATAAAATAATTTATAATTCAATGAAATAATAACTAATTATTTTAATTTTTAAAAATAATTTTTACTTATTTTTCTTGTAATGAATATGTGATCTGATTTAAAAATTATAATAAAAGTTCATTTATTAAGAAAAAATTAAATATTTTTTAATTATTTAAAAGGTTACAGCGACGTGTTATTTGTTTTTACTAACTCCCGGAAAAGAAAAACATCCTTGCTTCCTAACAGCAAAAATATAAACTGAAATAAATCAATTTTTGTAAGGCCCTGATTATTTGTTTAGTTTTTAGATTTTATGATGAATCTTGGTTTCTCAAATTTTTAAAAGATTATTTATTTTAAAATAAAAGTTATAAATATTTTTCAATTCTTAAATACTGTGTTAATGAAACTAATGATTCTGGTTACAGAAGTAACATTAATAATTGTTACATGAAATTTACTATCACACCTTAATATGATTTAATTTATTTATCTAATTTAAAAATGACTTTTGTCTTCCCAATTTTAAAATATTTTGAATCCTTAAAAAAATCGTTTTTCAAATTGAAAAATAACTTTTTAAACCGCGGAGTTTGTTAGAGAAAAATAAAACATAATGATAGCATTTCAATTTCAAGTTTAACAACAAACTAAATATATTAACAATGTAATTACTAATTTATATTACAATGTAATTACTAATTTATAATTAGTAACCATCATAAAATCTCTCTATCTTATTTCATCCTTACTCTTTATGTCAATTTTAATGTTTTTCGAAAATGTATTATCTCAATTAGTTTAACTTTTATGAGTATTTAGTTATTTCACTCGTTTTTTTTGAATTATTTTGTGGTGCTTTTCACTTCTGGTTAATTCATTTTGCAAATGATGAATTGAACCTCCATCCAATTTAATTTAATTTTATAAAATTCTCTTTCCTTTTGGAATAAAAAAAAAATATTACAGAAAAATAAATTTGCGTGTTATGGAAATATTTCAAAATAGAATTGAAAAATCAAAATTCCATCCTAAAAAAACAGTTTTGAAATAAAAAAATACATTTAAAAAAATCACAAACAATTAATTTGGAGACGTTTTCCAAATAAGAATTTTGGAATCCAGAATTTTTTTATTTAAATATATTTTTATAATATGGTAGAAGAAGTAATTGTCTCAATTTTTTTTTTCTGTATTTGGTTGACTATGACTTGATGGATGCCTTTAAGAGTCGTAGTTTTTGTTTTGAAATTACTTATATAATTGAATAATTGTAGTCTTTTGAATACAGTTTTGGATTTTGATTAGTCAAATTGAGATTGAATGGACATTTAAAAAAATATGATAATATGGTACGTAATATTAAAAAAAATGCATTTGAAACATGGTAGAATGTATATAATTAAATTAAATTTATATGTTTAGAACTTATTTAGAAGTATTGATCTCTCAAAAATGAATTAAAGTTAAATTAGATTTTGGGTTTTAAAAGAAGCCCAAGTAAAACATATGGGCCTTTAAAAAGCCACAATATATCTTCTCTCATTTGCAAAGCCGCCAGACAATAACCTTTCTCCTTTCATTATTCATCTTTTTTCTCAATCTTTTTCTTTTCTTTTCTTTTCTCTTTTCTTTTCTCTTCTCTTTTCTCACTACCTCTTCCAATTCCATTACTCACATTTTCATGAATAAAATATTTAAGCCTTTAGTTAGCAGAAACAGAATCCAACATCAAACTGGAGAATTTTAGTTTTGGTAAGTTCTTTTTCTGCTTTTTTTTGTTCTTCTTCTTTTGCATGCAATGGTTATCAATGAAAAGAAAATTCAAGTTAAAATCTAAGTTTGACCATTTGCTATTACTATAATTAGGGTTTTATCATCTTAAGAATTTACTGGTATGTTGATTTTCATCTTCGTCAAGAGATAAATTCTGCCAAGCACATTTGAGGTAAGAAAAACTAATGAATCTCTCTCTTTTTTATCTTCTGTTATATTGAAAAAAATCCCTCTTTTTTACTTATAATAATGGAATTTGATTTATTTAATAAATAAATAAAATATCATACAAATTGCATAGCATTACAGCAAATAAAAGTCAGCTTAGTGCATCAGATACAAATAATAATAGACAACATTATTTAAGAACATTTAACAAATTTAAATATTTTAAAAATATATTAATTTTCCTTTCTACCTAGTTTATTATTAATTCACTTTAGTTTCTTTAAAAAGTGTTCTTTTTTAATTTGAAAATTTGAATGATAATTGTTTAAATTAATAATTAATGTTATTATATATGTGTGTGTGAAGTTTGTATAACGTGTATATATCTTTGGTTTGATAGATATGTATCGTGAGTATTAATTTTGTGAGTATTAATTTTGTACAATGCTGATAAGTGTAAATACGTATTTTAACAAACTATTTACATAATTACTGTATATACTATTTATCTTTATGTTTAAAAACTTATCTCCATTACTCTAGATTTATTCCAATATTTTTTTCTCTAAAATAAAAAATGATTTTTAATAATAAAATTTAAATTTTATATTTATTATCTTTTACAACATTACATACAAGATTTATAAACGAATTTTTAATTCATTATATAATGTATTCAATATAAAACTGATCTCGATGCATAAAATATACAGTAAATTCCATAAAATTTAAATTTATTGTGAGCAGTAAATAAATTCTAACTCACTATATTATAAGCAGAAATAAAATTGAAATATGATCAGACCAAATTAATTGTTAAGATATAAAAACTTCAAACAATGTTAAAATCACATTTTAATATGTATTTAATTTGTTACTTTAAATGTTTCATAGAAAAACAGTAATTTAAAATAAGGAATTAATGATGTACATAGTGCTATAAATATATTATTAATATTATTATTTATGTTTAAGTATAATTTACTTATATATATTTGTAAATATATTAATGTATACAAAAATGATGCGGAAGTGGTCCACATCTTGAGTCCACGTCCTCAACTAATCAAAATAAATGTAACGGCAGACATAGGATACGACATCGTTTGGGTTGCGATGGCCACAGTTACAGACAAAGTCAAAGTACATTTTTTTTATACTTTTTTGCATTGTTTTGGCGTGACCTTTCTCTTTAACCGAAAACTCAGGCAATTACTGTTCGCATCTCGATACCCACCATGCCAACCTTACCCTTTTGCGTTCAATTTTTTTTCTTTTTTATTATTATTATTATTATTATTATTTGAACCTTTATAGTATAAAATGATAGATATGGAAATTAAAAAATAAATTTATTAGTTCCTAAATTCGTACATAAATGATAAAGGTAGAAGTTTGTTTAGATCTTTGGAAAATAAATTTGGGGCACGAAGCTGAAGAGACTCGCGTTACACACTCGCGTGAGCGCTGGATGCAGAAACGCTCATAAAAACCCAGCCCCTATCCCTATTCCTATTCCAATTCTTATTCCTATTCCAATTCCTATAGGACCCCATTCCTTGTAACCCCACCACACACACAAATGTCTTTTTTCTACTATTTACCAATTTTTTCCCTATTCTGCCATTTGATTTGATTTGAACCTAAAAAAAATCCAATCTTTTAGCGTGTTTTTTTGAAAAAAAGGATTTTTAAAAATTGTTTGGGGTGTGATTTAATTTGGGCACGGGAGCTGACCCCATCCCCTCTTTCTTCGAATGTCTAAAACCTAGAGCCGCACTTGGTATATAGAAATATATAATTATGAATCTATCTATGAATGACTAAGAAGTAGACCCAGTGAGTGTGGGAAGCATCGATTAGGGATTAGGGAAAAAGAGGCACAACATTTTTTCACATAAAAAAACGAAAACCATTTTCACCCACTCATCCACCCACCACCACCTCTCTAATAGACCCAGCAAAATACTGACCCTGACCTTCGTGCGTAAACTTCCCCCACTCTTATTTTTAAGGTACATTACCACTACCCCTTTTCCTACCTTCATTTTTATTTTCTCAATTTTCGCTTAGCCAATGTTATTTATATTCTTTTCAATGTCACATATTTTGCAGTCAATTTGGTTATGGTGTCTGACCTAGCTCATCATCCCTTATATGCATATATTTTGTGTACGTTATATATTATATAGCCAAAAAAATTATAAAAATTTCTCTATAGGTAACAGAAAAAGACGTACTAGTAATGGCAGGAGGCAAGATCTTACCCCTTTTCGTTCAACGTTTTAAGCAGCACCTCTATTTAGTCGGGGGTATAATTGATTCATGCCCGGTTTTTCTTTTACGATTCTGCACATCTTTTTCGTTCTTCAGGCATGCACTTACATTACATGCTCATCATCTTAATAGAGTATAGACTATGGATTTTGATTAGGGTTTATCATCGTGTTACTAGCCTGCCCACAATAATAATGCCGGGATTTAGGCCAATTTCACTGTTGGGTCTTCGTCATTAAGGGTTTTGGTGGCGAATGTGATTTCATAAAGATCCTGACCTTAATCGGGTTTTGTGCCTGTTAAACCTGAGAACTTTAAAAGCTTTGTTTGCACAATTTTTTTTGCTGCTGCTATTTACACCTGTGATCATTTCATTCCTACCCTAACATGTTGAATAAAATTTGAAAATTAAATTAAATTTGGGGTGTGGGTTTAAGGGTTGAGCTTGGAGATATGAACTAACGTTGTCAGATAAAAATGATGCCAGACATAACTCTGTTTTGATCATAGCTTGGATTTGTTTTGGGGAATCTTACTTTGCTCCAATTAATTTTGGGCTTCAAGATTAATTATTTCGATCAGCCCTGAAATTCCATTAAGGAAGAATTAATTTCTCTAATGCTAATTAAGTACGAATCTACCTGAACTCAACACAATAACTCGGAATCATATAGTATTTCTGCAGTGCGGGTATTAATTCAAATTTCCATAAAAAATAATTCGCTAAGGAGTTAGGCGTGAACTATTTGTCTTTTCAAAATTCATTCATTGTCTTCTCAAAATTCATTCATAAATGATACTTATTTTTTAAAAGATGCTTAGCTTATTAAAGCCTGTTATTTATTAGACGATTTTTGTCATTGGGGGTCTTAATCAAGAAATTGTGGATTCTCCCTGTAGTTTACATTGAACAGAATGAAGCAGGGGTTGGATAAGCCAATTCAGAAAGTCGAGTTGCCAACCCCTACACCCCGAGAGTCCGGGAGGATAGTGGACCATATTATGTTATTTATACAGAGTTTATGCTGTTATTCTTATTATAATTCGTTGCATTTAAATTTTTGGATGGTGATAAAACTTATTTTTGAACCATCCTGCATATGTTCTGTTTAACTGATTTGAACTCGTTAATGTCATTGCCTTATGCAGTCATAAAAAGAATCCATAAACAAGTATTGTAATTGATGAACTAATCAATTTTTTATGTACGCACTACTAGTTACATGAAACTCCTTCAAGAAATTTAAATAATCTTGAATGATATTTAATTGAATATTTGAATGACGAAATTGGGATGCATTTATTAAGCTCAACTTTAAAGTGTTTGTGCTACATATTTTTAACATCAATGAAGTTTTTAAAAATTAATTATTAACAATTAAAAATATTATGACTATGAGATGTTTTTTCCCTCTAGAGTTTAACTCTCAGTCCAGTGTCTGAGAATAGTTTACAATTATATTAGATGCACAGTTATTTACTTCATCTACTGACTGATTTGTCTAGAGGTTATGCTCTGATGTTAATGGTTATTCAGGAACACAATGAATTGCCTTAATTTTCTTTCGAAGTTCAAATAATCATGCTACTCTTCGCTAGAATTATAGATAGTGATGAATACACACACATCCGCATACATGAGCACTAGACATTCAATCCCCTAATGCACTATTAGGACTGCAAAAATTTGATTCTCCTTCAACCTAAGAATCTTTTGGGATGGCCCCTGATTTTAGGACGAGGTAGCAATGTTATCTGAACTCTGATAGAAAAGCAAGGCTGAATTATTTATTTATTCCTGAATAGACATCAGCAAGTGAAACTAACATGTAGAAACACTTGGCAATAGATTAATCTAATAATTGAAGATTAATATAGTTTTAAATTTGCATTATTGGCAAGGTCATTATGGTCCTTGATTCTACTAGTATGGACTACAATGGAGTAGCAAGGTTATCATGGAGGTATATGACATTTTAATATTAACCTCTAGAAATATGTCAATAGGTGAAACTAATAATTACGGATTTAATATAAATCTTGTTGAATTTAAAGGAAGGGTGCTACTACAAAAAATTCTAATTCTTATGAAAACTAAATGGATATTGGCAAGGTAACCATGGTTTCTGTCTCCCTGATTCTATTATATTATAGCAAGGTTGTTTGAACTTCGATAGGAAATAAGGCATTTTTATTTATGCTCGACTGAATAGACCTCAAACAGAAATTAACTTCCAGATTCCAGACATATACCTGTCAGTAGGTTAGATTAATAATTTTGAGTCTGATAAATAAGCATTAATATTCTAGTCTGCAATCAACATTTTCCTTGAAATGGTTGTACTGATACAGATTCAATTCTTCTATGCTTCCAATTTATTAATATCAAAATTTAAGAGGGAAACTTGATATGTTAATTCTTTTTTTGGTTCTATCATGTTTATATCTCTTTATTTGTATTTAGAAATCATTGAAACTCCTAAAATGGATCTTCATAAACTTTTATTTTATTAACTACTTTCTGTTTCTTGAAATTTTAGACTAATCCAGATGAGTTTTAGTTTTGTTTTCTTCGTGTCAAAAGGACATATATGGTGTTTTTATGAATTCTACAATATATTGTCTGAATGAACACATAAATTTTCTGTAATATCTTTTAAGTTTGACGGCGCTCCTTGGTGCAACTAAGGTTACTGTCTTGTCAGAAGAAGATTCTAGTTATAGAAAGTAGTAACATTTTCTGTTTGTGTGGTGTGGGATAAGGTTATGTACTTCTATCGATCTTAGATAACGAAGTGGAGAGAGCTTTGTGAATTGAGCTACCTTTTGCTTTTTTAAAAAAAAAAAAATTTGACCTGCTTGTGCCACAAAGTTTCCATATAATTTATTCCTCTTATTTTGAACTTTTTTTTTTTTTAAATTACCATGGCTAAAACTTCATTGTCTGACTTTTTCACTGAATCTCATTCACTTTAACAGAGTGGTGAGATACAGAGTCATCAGGCATATCATGCAAAATATCATATACCAAACTCTACTCTAGAAATAGTCTCATGGAAGTGCTTCCTTGTTCTGGTGTTCAATATGCTGGGGAATCTGATTGCAATCAGCAGAGTTCAGGAACTGCTTTTGTATATCAGGAAGAACCTAATTGTGCTGAAAATAGTGAGCAAGTCAAACTGGCAGCTGCTGCTCAACTGAATGAATCATCACATAAAATGCAAGGGCCTCAGATAGAACGACAATGTGGTTTGTCAACTAATTCAGATTGTCAATGCATTGGAGCTTCATGTTGTGACTGTCAAGTGGATGATCAAAATGACTATTGTGGTTTACATGATTTTGAAGAAGACATTATAAATGAACCTTGCTTGACATCAGACAACTCTATCTCTGTTGTTGATACAATTGAAAGTGAATCACCAAACAACAGTCGGGAAGGAGACTTGTCATGTTCTGAACCCAAGTGGCTTGAGGGGGATGGATCAGTGGCATTGTGGGTCAAGGTAAGCATAATTCTTTTCCTGATGACTGATACAATTCTTTCTATTTATTAAGAAACTATTATTAATTCACTACTCTAATTGATCTTGAATGCCTGATCATGAGATCTTCGGTCACATTATGTTTCTGTTGGAAACCTCCTCAGGCATGTTTCATTTAAGAAAATTGTAAGATTTACACTGTTAAAAGATGGAAAATGAAAAAAATGCAAGCCTTGTTGATTTCTTTTCTTTGTAACTTCTCCATCATTTTTAGTGGAGGGGGAAGTGGCAGGCTGGTATCCGGTGTGCAAGGGCTGACTGGCCGTTATCAACGTTGAAAGCAAAACCAACACATGAAAGAAAGAAATATTTTGTTATATTCTTTCCACACACAAGGATTTATTCTTGGGCTGACATGCTACTTGTTAGATCAATTAATGAGTTTCCCCATCCCATTGCATATAAGACTCATCAGGTGGGGCTGAAAATGGTAAAAGACTTGACTGTTGCACGGCGGTTTATAATGCGTAAGCTAGTTGTTGGCATGCTGAACATGGTCGATCAGTTTCCTTTTAATGTATGCGATGATGGTGACACTATTTCCTTTTTTCCGCTTCATTTCTTGCAGTCTCTCTTTTTCTCTCTCTTATATATGAATATATATATATATATATATATATTCATTCACATTTTAACTGGAGGTTTTTTCAATACATACAGGCTTTGACAGAAACTGCTCGTGATATGAAGGTCTGGAAGGAGTTTGCCATGGAGGCTTCTCGTTGTAATGGTTATTCTGATTTTGGAAGAATGCTTCTAAAGTTGCATAATGTAAATTCCAATTCTCGATGATAGTTTTTGGAGTAGGGAGTTTCTTTTAGAGCTTGAACTTTATGACTGCTCAATACTTGTTTTATTAATGTATTACAGTTGTTGAGTATAGTTATGTGTAGATGTTGACATGATTTAGCAATCAATACTGTTTTCTATTGTTTTGCTAAAACTGTAAGGATTAGTATAATTACTAGGAAACTTAAATTGCTAAAATTTGTTTTGTCGTAAAGTTTGAACTCCCTCTAGCTATCTTTCTCTGCCTGGTTTATACACTGAGTGTCAGAATAAACAAAAAATTGAGTGAGGTTTCAACTAGCATGATCAAGTGATGATATGCTTTTATTGGTTGCAATAAGTTTGCCCATTATTACATATTTTAAGTACATTAAATGCGAAAATTTGTTATATTTTAATCTTGAACTTTATGCACAAAGAATGTGTTGAACATTAATTGATAGGGTTGCAATGCATTGAAAGATGATTTAATGGTTAAGATTTGGATATATGTTGGACATTGAAATAGTGAGAAGTAAGCATTAATCATTCTTTTGCTTATCTTTGGCATGTGAAGTTTGGGCATTGGTAAGTGCTTTATTAATTCTGTATTTGTTAATAATCTTTTGTACATGGTTTATAGGTCTCTCATTCTCTTATTTCGTATTGTTTCTGCAAGCTTCTGATCATTTTTCTTGGATAGTATTGGTTCTTTTTATGGCATGTTAGAGGATACGAGACCATTTCTCTCCCTCTCCTTTCTATGACATGCTCATGTGTGTAGGAGTACCTTAGTTTCTTGTTGTACAACCAGTCATGAATTAATTTATACTTTGCATGGTATATCATGTATTTCATTATATCATCACTAAATAAGTAACAATTCATTTTTTTCCGATGTTCTTATATTAGATATGTGCCTTTTCTTACTCTCTCTCTCTCTATATATACACACACATATAGATAGATAGATAGGTCAGTAGATAAATAGGTAGAGAGAGGGAGAGCTTGACCTGGTATCTCCTCAATAAAGTACATTATCCATTTTTCTTTTTCCCTTTTAAGATTTCATTTTGTGTACTTGGCTTAGCATATTTTACCTGTAATTGATAATTTTATCAAATAAATCAATATTAGATTTGACTGATGGCTGAATTACCAATATTTTTGAAGTTGAATGCTAATAACTACAGTATGGTTTGGATAGTCTCTGCAATTTATGTCAGTTGGGCTATATTATTGCTATAAAGTTTTGTAAGTCCTAATATTACTATTTTCTTAATATAAAGGCAACAATGATTGCTTCCATGAATTTTTGTCTATTATTTTCTTTGTGTGACTGATGAAGTTGAACTCATTATTGTTTCTTACAGAGCATACTACAGCACCATATAAATGTTGACTGGTTACGACATTCTTATCCCTCTTGGACTGAAAGATGTCAGAGTGCAAATAGTGCTGATTCAGTGGAGCTACTGAAGGAGGTACCTTGTGATTCTGACTACCAATTCATATATTAGAATCCAGAAAAATGGATTATGTTCGTACTGCATGATCACTATTGCAACTAGCATACTTTTGCTCATAAAAGATGAGACGAGTAAAGAAAGAATAGAATACTGCAATGCATATAATTTCTGAGTAGCTAAAGGATGTCTCAGGACTTTTTGCTCACATTTTATCTTGCTTCCTTTCTTTCATTAAGTGCATCGGATAAAATGACATTCAAGCTTTGCTGATTGACCAGTCTATAACCCATATAATCAATGGAGTTAGCAGAAATAGATCTAAAATGTTGTTGACCTCTTAACTTTAGTAGTATTTTAGCCTCCTTTTGCGGCTGTCCTGAACCAAAGTGATAATAGTGGAATTTGGATCTCTTGCTACTTTTGAGTTAATGGGATGTGGTCGTGTTAACCACCATGATTGGTTGTCTTGTATGTCCCACCTGCTATCTAGCTTCTAGCATGTAACAAATAAAGTCTTTGGCCCAACGAACCCAATAGACTGATGCCCTTTAAAAAAAGTGATTAGATCATGACAAATACAATTTTAATAATGTTCTGTTCTTTTGGTTTCAACAGAACTCCATAAAACATACTTTTGCCCCTTTAAATTATCTGCCATTTTATCTCTTTGAATAGAAGCCGAAAAATAATAAATATTTTTTCCAACTTTATCCTACCGTCTTGTTATCTCTACTAGCAGGAATGAGAGTAAACATTAATGAAGTGATAATGTTATGTTGAGTATTTCAATAGAGGTTAATTTTGTCAGATACAGATATATTTTCCTCCAGTTGGGATTATTTAATAACTTTCTCAATATGTATAACCTTGAATGACAGATATCATGAAATAGTGGTAGTATCATGTTAGCAAAAATATGTAAAGAAGGCATAGGATTTGAAGGGAGTGAAGTAGCAGCTTGTTTCATTTAGTCGTAGCAAACCAAATAATTAGCAAAAGAACCTGGTGTAGTTCAAAGAGTGACTTGTAATTTAGTGATATCTGATATGTACTGACCAAGTGATTGGATATTGTCTATGTTCTTGTATGGATTCATTAAGTCCCCGGTAACATATGTGTGCCTAGTACAGGTAAGAACCACTTAGGATTACCTCTTCATCATAGGTACTGGTTGAGCTATTTTCAGCTGTTTCCGTTAGTTTCACTTTCTATTCTAGCTTATCAAAATAAATCCAATCCAAAAGAGATTATACTGATTTTAGTCTGCATTAATAAGCTGTGAAATTTTCCATAAAATGCTTTGTCAGCACTTAGCAGAGAGAGACATGCAAACATAGCCTAAGAAACAAAGGGAGGTTCCCTTAACAGGTAAAAAGAGTGTTGCTTCATCAGTCACAGTTTTAGAAAGAAATAGAATAATTAATTGATTCTGTTAGCATTCTTTTAATGATTTTAATTGCATTTCTTCAGTTTTAAAAATATTTAATTCTGTTTCAGGTTCCTTATTTTTTGGAACCATAATACTGTTTACTTATATACCCTGTCAGTAATGAAAATATAGCTGTAATATAACTACCATAAAAATAGATCCATGTAGTTTTGTTTTTTCCTTTCCTATCTTTCGTGAGCCCTATCACTTGGAGTACCCTTAAAGTATCTAGAATATAAAGCTTATTGTGATTCTTCTTCGATAAAAATATGTAGTCTAGATGATTTGTCTGTTAGTTTCAGTGAAAAATGAAATCTGTATATTGAGTTTCCTCTTAGGTTGACTGAGTCTATCCCCTGCCATCTGGAAATTTCAGTTTGTGAATCCTTTCCTGAAATACTGTACTTCGCCAATATAGACGATTTGGCTAATATTGTGCTTATTTTAAGGTGCTTAGGCTGAAATGACTTGTTAAATTTCGATCACAAGCAATAATTAGTGCCCGTGCCCTGTTTAAACAGTTGTCAAACCTTTTTTGCCCAATATGTTTGGTTGATTTTAGTCCGTATTCTTTTTCAGGAATTGTTTGATTCTATTTTGTGGAATGGGATCAATACTCTCTCTGATGCACCAGTGCAATCAACATTAAGTTCTGAATGGAAAACCTGGAAGCATGATGTAGTGAAATGGTTTTTGGCACCACCTTCCTTATCGATCAGCAAAGACTTACAGCAACAGAGTTCTGATGATTTGTACCGAGCAAACCTTCAGGTTTGTAGAAAAAGGGCCAAACTTGAAGTTCGTCGAGCAGATACACATGCTTCACAAGTGGAAATCAAGGCCCAAACTATTGCTCTTCAGGCTGACCCTGGCTTCTTTAAGAATCAGGGCACATTGAGCACATTAGCAGCTGAGTCTTGCAAACAGGAAGGTGTCAGGGAGATGTCTATGGCAAGTGATTTACCTGGTCATTTGGTCGATAAATGGAATGAAATTGTAGTTGAGAGTACTGATCCCCATTTTTTGCATACCAAAGAAATGGAATCAACACCTACAAAGGAAATGACCGTTGTAAAATCTGTAGAATCTGGTAGTAAGAATCGACAATGTATAGCTTATATTGAAGCAAAGGGAAGACAGTGTGTGAGATGGGCAAATGATGGTGATGTGTACTGTTGTGTACATTTATCCTCCCGGTTTTTGGGCAGCTCAACAAAATCTGAAAAGCCTGTTACACTTGATACTCCTATGTGTGAAGGCACTACTGTTCTGGGTACTAGATGTAAGCATCGTGCCCTACCTGGCTCTCTATTCTGTAAGAAACACCGGCCACATGCTGAGACAGAGCAGATCTCAAATATACCGCAGAATACACTAAAGAGGAAACATGAAGAAAATTATACTGGTTCTGAGGGCATTCTTTCCAGAGACTTGGTATTAGTAAATGTTGAAAGTCCACTGCAAATGGATACAGTGTCATCCATTGGTGGTGATTCCGTACATGGAGAAAACAACTTTAATGAGAAGCCCATGGATTCTGAACATGATCATAATGTAATGGAGTCCCTGCACTGTATGGGTTCCCCTCCCTATGATAAGATGAATCCTTGTAGGGAAGGTCCTAAACGGTATTGCTTGTACTGCGAAAGTCACCTCCCTAGTTGGCTTAAGCGTGCAAGAAATGGTAAGAGTAGAATAGTATCAAAAGAAGTGTTCACGGAACTTTTGAGGGACTGCAACTCATGGGAGCAAAAGGTACATCTGCATAAAGCATGTGAACTTTTTTACAGGCTTCTTAAAAGCATTTTGTCATTAAGAAACCCTGTTCCTAAGGATGTCCAATTTCAGTGGGCTTTGACTGAAGCCTCTAAAGATTCTAGTGTAGGAGAGTTTTTTAAAAAGTTAGTTCATAATGAAAAGGCCAGAATGAAGTCAATATGGGGATTCAATGATGACATGGATATATTCTCTGTGATGGAAGAACCACCACTCTTGCCATCCACAAACAATGATGACTATGATAAGGAAAATGCCATTAAGTGTAAGCTATGCTCTGCAGAATTTCCTGATGACCAAGAACTTGGTAACCATTGGATGGACAGTCATAAAAAGGAGGCACAGTGGCTGTTTAGAGGCTATGCATGTGCTATTTGTCTGGATTCATTTACTAACAAGAAACTGTTGGAAACACATGTTCAGGAGAGACACCATGTGCAATTTGTTGAACAATGCATGCTTCTCCAGTGCATTCCTTGTGGGAGTCATTTTGGAAATGCAGAACAATTATGGCAGCATGTTTTATCAGTTCACCCTGTTGATTTTAAACCATCAAAAGCTCCTGAGCCGCAAACTTTATCTACTGGCGAAGATTCTCCAGTAAAACATGATCCGGGTAATTCAGCCCCTTTGGAGAATAATTCTGAGAATACAGGTGGTTTTCGGAAATTTGTTTGCAGGTTTTGTGGATTGAAATTTGATTTACTACCTGACCTAGGACGACATCACCAAGCTGCTCATATGGGGCCTAATCTGGCAAGCAGTCGCCCTGCAAAGAGAGGAGTTCGATATTATGCGTACAGATTAAAATCTGGCAGACTTAGCCGCCCCAGATTTAAAAAAAGTTTAGCAGCAGCATCATACAGGCTTAGAAATAAGGCTAATGCTAATTTAAAGCGAAGCATTCAGGAAACAATTTCACATGGCACAGGAGGAATAACCATACAACCTCTTGTTACTGAAGCAACAAACATTGGTAGATTGGAAGAACATCAATGCTCAGCTGTTTCAAAGATTTTGTTTTCCGAGATTCAGAAGACGAAACCTCGGCCAAACAATCTTGATATTTTATCAATTGCTCGCTCTGCTTGCTGCAAAGTTAGTCTGGTGGCATCACTGGAGGAGAAATATGGAATTCTTCCTGAAAAGCTCTATTTGAAGGCAGCAAAACTTTGCAGTGAGCATAATATTTTGGTAAGTTGGCCTCAGGAGGGTTTTATTTGTCCCAGAGGTTGTAATGTATTAAAGGCTCAAGCTTCTCTATCTCCTTTAGATTCTCTTCCTAATAGTTCTGTAATCCCCAAAGCTCTGAATTTATCTGATCCTACAAGTGATGAGTGGGAGGTGGATGAATTTCACTGCATCATCAATTCACGAACTTTAAAGTTAGGTTCACTTCAAAAGGCTGTGGTCTTGTGTGATGACATTAGCTTTGGGAAGGAATCAGTTCCAGTGATTTGTGTAGTAGATCAAGAACTTGCGCATTCTCTTCATAACAATGGCTGTAACGGACAAAATATAAACCCTTCTAGGCCTTGGGAGAGCTTTACCTATGTTACAAAGCCAATGCTTGATCAATCCCTCATTCTTGATTCAGAGGTAGTTCACTGAGACTTAATTTGTTCTTTGATCAAATTCTAACCAAGAAGGATAATGAATCTAAAATAGATCATATTCTACTCAGTTTTTTGTAAAATTCTGTTACTTGTAAAATCTATCTAGGATCTAGACTGTCAGTACTTCTTAGGCACACAAGCAATGTTTGATTTCTACACAATGATGCCTTTTCTCTTTTTTCTTTTAGAATTTAAGAAATAAAGATTTTGTACATTACCTCGTTCCTTTTAATTGATTTTTAATATTCTTTAGCCTGTCTATTTATTGGCAGAGTCTGCAACTGGGATGTGCCTGTTCATACAGTACCTGCTGTCCTGAAACTTGTGATCATGTGTACCTTTTTGGCAATGACTATGATGATGCAAAAGACATATTTGGGAAACCAATGCGTGGCAGGTTCCCATATGATGAGAATGGTCGAATAATCCTGGAGGTAAGTTATTTTCATTTATTAAACTGTTGTATACAAAATCTGAACTAAGAATTAATTTTGCATCTGTTATGCTTTTTAGTGGTGATATGTCTAGTACTTGCTAAAATATTGAATAATTTTATACTTCTTACTTGAATGGTTCTGTTTTCTAATAGTATTATGGCTGCTTTGAATGTGTTGACTTACCTCTGTTAGCAATAACATGACGTAGGATCTTGCCTTATTTTTTAGAAATTTTTAAATATCGTTATTATGTGATTTTGCCTTAAGTTCCCTTCATAGATCAGGGCCATATACAGAAAATTTCAGCTTTTTATTTCTTTTCTATTTCTATTATTTATTAACAAATTTTGATTTTTGTTCCATTATGGGGATTGTCCTTAAACAACTGCAGGAAGGTTATCTTGTCTATGAGTGTAATCACATGTGCAGATGCAATAAATCCTGTCCGAATAGAGTATTGCAGAATGGAGTACGAGTCAAATTGGAAGTCTTTAAAACAGAGAAAAAGGTTACTCTTTTTTATTAACCCTAAACACTTCTCAAATCACAAGGCTTGCTACATTGACTTTTATGCTATGATTTGTAGGGATGGGCAGTAAGGGCTGGTGAAGCTATTCTACGTGGCACATTTGTGTGTGAATACATTGGAGAAGTTTTAGATGTGAAAGAGGCACATGATAGGCGTAGAAGGTTTACATTTTTTCAAGATGTATTCTCTTTTGAATTAGTTGATGTTTCCACACTTTATACTGACTCGGACTATATCAATTTCAGATATGGCACAGAGCATTGCAGTTATTTCTACAACATTGACGCTCGTGTTAATGATATGAGCAGATTGGTTGAAGGACAGGCTCCGTATGTAGTAGATGCTACTAAATTTGGAAATGTTTCAAGATTTGTCAATCATAGGTGAGCATTTTGCTACTAACATACTGTTTGACATGGCTTGGTAGCTACCTGGTTCATTAACGGATTATTTTGCTATACTAGTAGATTTAAAATGGCAGTTGGTAAAATTTTATGAGTTCCTTCCTTTTCTTCAATCTAACTTGAATTACTTAACAGATATTTAATTTTTGGCGAGGCATGTTGCTTATTTCACCATACACGAATCTATGCTACTTGCTATTATTTATTATGCTCTTTATGAGCTGTTAAAAATGTCCTGGACAGTCACGTTGTCGTCAATATCATGATGACTGTATTTCTGCTCCTTACAAATTAGATGCATTGTAGGGAGACTGGTGTTTTTTTTGGCTAGTGAATATTAACATGGTGTATTTGTACCCACGTTATTTTCCTGGCAACAATTAAATGCAGTAATGTGATAAAAACTTAACTATTATTTTTTTTTATAAACCATGATTTTGTTTAATTCCACAAAAGCCTAAACTTTTGTGATGAGCAACTATACCGCATTCTGTCTTTTACATTCTACATGTACGTTTTGTTGGTTTCCTCTTACAATTTTTTGTTGTTGTAGTTGCACCCCAAATCTTGTCAATCATCAAGTTCTTGTAGAGAGCATGGATTCTGAACGTGCACATATCGGTTTTTATGCAAATCGAGATGTAAGCACTCTCCTCTGTAGGACTATTTTACTTTAAAAGAATCCAATGTATATGATGCTTTGAAAATTTCTACTTGCAAATTCTTTTCTTGATTTGGTATGTCATAAGAAACATTATATGTGAAGAGACTGTATCATAGATATCGATGGTCACATCTCTGTTAAAATGTTACCCTGCTCTGCTGATGAAAAGAAAAAAAGGCCGGCTTATTGGCAAATGTTTTAAGAAATTTGCTTTCTATATCCTGGTTGATGGGTAGATAATGGTATGCATGGATATAATGAACATCGCACAACAATGCCAAGTTTCGTCCCTTGTTTGTGAAGAACATTCAGTCCTGCATGTGATGTTGTGAACAATGGACAGAATTTTAGTAGCTTCCTTGTATGCCATGGATTACATTTTGCTTTTTTCTTGTTGACAGATTGCTTTGGGTGAAGAGCTAACATATGACTATCAGTACGAGCTTGTGCTTACAGAAGGATCTCCTTGTCTTTGCGAATCCTTGAAGTGTAGGGGGCGCCTTTATTAGAACCAGAATCTGTGCGTTGTTGCAACAATATTTTCAGATTGTCAATTTGGCAGACAAATGATATGCTCAACATAAAATATTCCAATCTGGAACGGCCCAACCCTGAAGTATTCTATTAGTTTTGATTTGATCTCTTCCAACAAATGAGGAAAAATCAAATCACCTGAGGCAGGCAACTTGTAAGCAGCCATCTATAATTTACTGGCTGGCTCTGGTAATTTGACAGGATTCAAGTTATTTGGATTGAATGCCATGTACAATCTTTCTTTATCCCCCCTCTGGAAGAGTAGGCATGTTTTTGCAGCTTAGTGCACAATTGTTCCCTTTTCTCTTGCTTTATTTTCCAATATTTCAATCTAGTGCCTGATGTCTGAAATAATTTGGCAATTCCTCACTCCTTTTCTCCCTTCGTCACCCTTCCACCATCACCAAGAAAAGAAACCCCCAAAAGAAGTTCAGCAAAACAAAGAGTCTGTGGTTAAGGCTGTCTGAATTGGCAATTGGTATTTTCTCCATTTTTATGACATGGTTCTTAATTTCTTTAGCAGTTTCGGGATTGTAAATATTTTAGCGTTCAACTTATTCGCTTTTCCTTTTCATTGATAAGTAACTTACTCATAGAAATAGATTCCTTGTAATTTGTCATCTAAATATAAAGGTATGATTTGATATGAATATAACTATTGATGTAATTTATTTGTCTCCCAATTAAAAACAATAAATATCAATCAATTTTAAAAGTTCTTAAAAATTAAAACTATAATCATTTTATTTTGTAATAGATCAAATACCTTTTATGACCTGAACGCTTGAATAAAGTTTGAACTTAATTCATATTATTGATAAACTAGTGGAAACACAGGTTGAATGTATCCACATTTTTCTTTTACGATGATAGAAATTTAACATATATACAAAAATAGTTTTGGATGAGTCGAAATTGAAAAACAAAAAATAACATATAAAAGAAAAATGATGAATTGATTAATTAACTTTTTTTTTTCTTCTGAGTTTCTTTTCTTCAAGTTTTTTCTATTATTCCATTGGTAGTTTTTGGATCGAAAAGTGTGATGATGTTCATGTTAAGATTAAGATTGACTTGATGGTAGATACAAAAGAATAATGATTTTACTAAAAAACTGAATTGTTTGGGATGGAGTGAAGAGAGTAATTGAAAATGAAGGTTATTTTATTTAATATGTGAGATTTGGTGTGGAACGTGTGAGAGTATGCTCTCTCTTTCTTTTCGTCCTTGTTTTAAAACAAGGAATCCTCTTTATATATAATAATCTTCTTTATATATAGGTATAGATAATGTACACACTTTAAAATAAAATCTATTTATTTTCCTATTTACATTTTAGATAATTCAAATTCTTTATATTAAAATTAATAATACCAATGTTATTCGTACACTAATATTTTGTATCAGTTTATATTTACAAAGTTTTCCCATAGAACTAAGATTATTTTTTCTTAATTTGTACAGTTCTGTAAAATATATGGAACCCTTTATTCTATTAAACAAATCAACAGAATATTGGTCTAGTGATTAATTAAAGTAAGCCTTAGGTCTGTTTGCTTATGTGAATCTATTGTTTACAGACAAAGAAGTGAGAGAATATCTTTCATTTGGATTCAAGGTTTTGTGGGAAAGAGGATGAGAGGATATATATGTGAACAATAAATATCATCTCCCTGCAAAATGAAAAGATGTAGAAGGAAAACCAAGTCAAGTATGTGTTATTTTTGAATTTACTTTCATTTATTTTATTCTTCTGCTTGGAGTATTTTATATTGTTTATTATTGTAAGATTTTTTAATATAAAAAATATTATTATTTTTATTTATATAAGATGTGATTTATTTTTTAATTTTATAGTATATGTTTAATATTTTAAAAAATTACTTAATGTTCGGTTTTTATTTAATTTCTTGTTGTGTTTATATTAATATATTTTTGTGTATAATTATTATGTTTATGAGTTATAATTTATTTGATAATAATTTGTTATGAAATTCTTTTTTATTGTTAATTACATTATACTTTTGTTGTTTTATTTTTTATTTTTCATTACTACATGGTTTTTAATATTAAAAAATAATTTTTTATTTATATAAAATCTAATTTATTTTTTAATTTTATAGTAAATGTTTAATATTTTAATAAATTACTTGAAGTTCTGTTTTTATTTAATTTATTGAATAAATATTTTTTTTTAATTATTATTTTTAAATTATACCTATTAAATACATATTTATTTTTAATTATAATTTTTAAATCTACGAATGTGAAAGTTGTTTATTTTTAAACAAAAATAATTCATTTCATTATTAAATTTTTTTAATAGACAAGGATAAATTTGTAAAATAACATTTTACACTTTTAAAAAAATTTAAAATTTTCTCACAACCATCGTACTACTCACAACCTTCCGTAAACTTTCGTTACACATCTGCTCTAACATACCTCAATCCAAACATCTTCACTTTCTTCTCACATCCTCACATATTTCTTCTCCAATCCAAACACATCCTTAATGGTCTAGATAAAGATTATCTGTGACGGTCAAATTAATGTGAACTATAATCTATAGGTCTATAGGAGTTATGACTTATGATTAGCTTATTAAAAACACTTTTTCCTAGCAAAGGTTACAGTTACAAGATTTAAGAAAAAAAGGGGAATGTGTTTTAACAAAAATGGTGTGCTTCTATATGTAACATCATGGAATTTACATGTAATTGCTTTCAGTTTCTCCCTTACAAGTTACAACTGTCTCCATTATTCTGCTATATCATATCTCAAGTCTTCGAGTACAACTTTGAAATACCAAAATAATATATATCTCACACACCCGTAGGCCAATTATGCCAATCTTTCTGTTAAGTTTGGATGAGCTGATGCAGCTAGTGAGACTAATGATGAAGGCACGTGAAATTGTGAAAAGCAAAAATACCATTCCACGCAGCTTAGGAAACATCACTGACACCAAGAAAGTTAGCTTGGAAATTCCATATGAAAGTTAGAAACCGATATATCTTATAGTGTGAACAGAGGCTTTGTGTGCAAAATGGGAAGGCCATTGATGGGGACACAAACTGAACAACCATGTGCTTGATTCTGCCATTATCTATTCCTTGACCGTGAGAACCTAAAGAAGGGTTCGAGTGCGCCAAGGCTTTTCCAAATTGTAATAGTTCAGGTAAAAACATCAGGACTGAAGCATAAACTTTAGTATTCAACTGCTACTGAAACAACGTAATGATGATTGTATTATACTTCAACTGCTACATAACTAAAATATAGTATTATACTTCAACTACAGGTGTATGCTACGTGAGTCGTGTCATCACATGTCCATTAGGTTAAGTAGTAACTACATTATTGCAACTGTTCAATAAGAGAAATCTATATTTTTGGAGATTCTTTATGAATACCAAGTTCATAGTTCATTTACTGAATTTCCAAGATTCGATATTAACTAGAGATAAAAATCTTTCATTTTATATAAGTGAGATTTCATTGACTAGGAATAAAAACATTTCATAATATATAAGTGGTTGCAAATCGCATTTTATATAAGACTTAAAGTCCACTTTGTGAGATTTCATTGACTAGAAATAAAAACCTTTCGTAGTATATACGTGGTTGCAAATCTCATCTTATATAAGACTTAAAGTCCACTTTTTAATATAGTATCAGAGTCATTTAAAGTCTACACTAATGAGAGTTGACCATATTTCATAATATATAAGTGTAGAAGGAAAGGATAAACTTCATGCCATCGAGCTCCGGGAGGTGTTGCTTTCAAAGGTGCAGCATATGTAGAGGAAAGGAACCCATCCCAAATGGATATGTATGGATCCTCTGCAGTCCAAAGATGAATTGCAGCCTGTGCAGTTTGGATCTAGAGGCCTTCATTAACACCACACAATTATTTATATTGTTTTTACAAAACAAACTCAATACTTGAAGGGTGAAGATCCATAGAGTTTTAAAGCAATTCTTGAGGATCAGAATCCTCCAAAATGGACACACAAGAGCTCAGAGTGAGGACCCGCATGGACCTCTTGTTGACAGACAAAATTGAGAGAGACTGGAAGCAACAGTACACAGCAATGCCAAACCAATATGTCGGTCACTCTTCTTTCATTCATGTACTAAAACAGAATGATAACCTTCAACCATTACCTTGTCTCCTTTGGCCTTAGCTTCATGTTTCCTCAATTGTTTCTCTTGGTAGAGAGCTTACATGAATGGATCATGACTGATGAATGGCCTAGATTCTCACCTATCTTTCTTGGACATAATTCACTAACATATTTTAATTACCATATTCATGATTAATGGTATCCACTAATTAGCTAGTGAGTTGTGCTTAACCTAAACATAGTGTGCATGGTTTGGTACTAATAATTGGTTAGGTGCATAGAGACATAGTTAATTAAAAAAAGGGATGTTATTAGGCTAAAAAGTTTAGAGCACATGGCAGAAGGTTTATTAGTAACATCAAAATTTGGGAGCAGTGAATCTTGGGTGGGGCAAAAAGGCAAACAATTCCAGGGCAGCAGAGGGCACTTATCATGTGATTGGAATTTCTGATTCCTGATGACGAAAACACGTTTTTATCTATTTTTTCAAGCTAGATGGAATCGCTGCAAATCTCTATGATTGCACTAAAGTCACGGCACCCACAGCTATGTGTAATTTCATAAAACATATCATCAAAACAACCCAAAAACTGTTGAAAATCTACTGTGTCCAAGCCTTTTCCTAATGAGGAATTGCTACAGCTGTGAATTTGTCACTTTTTCCTCAAAAGTAAACAGCATCTTCACAATGAAATGTTTCACCCTGCTGCAGCATGGCAAAATTTAAAATTAAGACACTTTCTGTCACACCTTCAATTATAAACCAGAAAAATGGAGAAAGATATGGTGCCATGTCAATAATGCTTGAGGATAAGCTCGCATTGTAATTAAGAGAGTTTGGGCAAAATTGTCAAAATTCAATTAAATTAAAAGCTAACAGATCCACTTTAAAACCTAATACCAAATTGAACTTTTTTTAGTGGGAGAACTTCATTCTTTACTTTTCAATGATTTTATTTTCATATCACCTACAATACTTTTCAATGATTTCAACGTCTAAGTGTCAATAGAATTTAATGTTAACAAAAATAAAGAAAGAACATAAATAATAAATGTTAACAAGTTATTCTTTATACAAGAGTTTTTATGTAATGAAAAATGATAGTTTGACATTTTGAAAAAGAAAAAGCACCTATGTACAACTCACTTTAATGCTATAATAATATGTATTAATATTTTAAATAAAAAAAAATTAAAACCATTTATATTTTGGATTGTCATATAAATATATTTTTTTTGCTAACATCAAACATGGAAGTATTTCTCTTTAAAAAGTGTAGCATAGGATAATTTGTTATAATGATAATAATATATTACTGTAAATTTTGGTTTTGGACTTCTATAAGGAGTTTGAGCTCAATAATCAAATCACGTCGATAATCTCTCAAAAGAAGTGCAGATCACTGAAAAAGGTAGAAAAAAAAATTGTTTGAAGTAGGAATCTTGTAAGGTTTACACAAAGAGACATTTTTCAAGCATCATCTTAAATAAGAAATGCCAAAATAATGAATCCCAAAAAAGATGTAAATATCATTATAAATATAGAAAGTACTATTCAGTAATTGTCATGTATAATAAATAATAAATTTATCATATAATAATTATGACTGGCATTGTTCAATGTACTATTTATTCTATTTTTTAATTTAAAAAAAATATAACATTATTCATTATTATATTTCGTACATTCACATTTTATATAAACAAAACTATTAATAATGTATAAATTTGGGTTTAAAAAAAAACTATGAACGGGTTTGTAAGAAAATAAGTGACATTGATTTCTTTTTCTACCACGTAATTTGTTTAAGTATCTCATAAATATGAAATTTTCTACTCTTTTTTTTTTATGAGAACAAAATTTCAGATTATACACTCTTTAAAAATTTCATTGACTTATAAATTGTGTATTCCAAAAGTTTTTTTTTTAATTTTTTAAATGTGTAACTCAAAAATATTTTTGACTTTTGAACTTCACAACTCATAATTATTTTTTACATAAATTTTTTTCAAATTATATAATTTGAAAGTAATTTTTTATCTTCATAGTAGTCACTTTTTACTTCCAAAATTACACAATTTGAAAGTATTTTTTTACTTATTTATTGTATAGTTTGAAAGTTTTTTTTTTCAAAGAATTTTTTTTAAAATTATATAATTCGAGAGTTTTTCAAATTACACACTTTGAAACATACTTTTTGACTTCTATATTACATTATTTATAACATTTTTCCCTGATCACATAATCTAAAACACTTTATTCTTTAAGTTTATCCTTAATGAAATACATAGATAAGGGTGACAATGAGAATAACAAAAAGACAATAACGACAACAAGGTAACGATGACAATATAATAATGACAATTAGGACCAACAATGACAACGATAAGGGATGACGGTAAAAGAAGCAATTTGATTTTTTAACTATACCATAACAGTGTACATAAAAAATTATTGAGATGTATAAAAAAAATTCCTTTATTATCCTTCTTGTGCAATAAATTTATCCCTTATAACAATATTAAATCAAATTCCTTCATTTAATTTTATAAATAATTAATAATATACATATTATTTCTTAAATTTAACGATTTCTCTTTAATAAAGGATCAAAGTTAATCAATTTGATTTTTATGATTAAATATTTTAAAATTCATTATTTTAATTTTTTTAATATATATTTTTAAATTTGTTCTACTTGATTTACTTTTGAAAACTTAAAAAACAATTTAAAAATAATTTTTAATTTGAAAAAAATTACATTTTATGGATAGATTCGATATTCATCTATAAAAAATCGTATGAATGAAATTTTATTTTTCTTAAATGCACTGCAATATATTAGTAAAAAAAAATATTTGAACCATTATAATTCAAAATAAAATTTATTTAATACATTCAATTAATAATTCTTGTGAGAAAGTAATCATCCATCTTTTTAAAATCCGAAGTCAACAATGAAGAACAACAAGAAATTTAAGAGTAAGAAGATAAGTAAGCAACCTCTAAGTTATTTCATGATCTGACAAAGAAAAGTAGTAATTAAGGGATGAAAGAAAATGATAATCGCAAAGGGAAAGAGCCAAGAACAAAAGAAAGTAAGAGAGACAAATAGTCAATTAGAGAAGCATTGCATGTGAGGATATGAATCACTATATTTGCATCTTAACATTTGATTTTTATTCCATCACTAATCATTAAATATAAACAAAAAAATAATTAGTTGTTATAATGACTAAATTAAATATTATTTTAAAAATTTAAAAAAATATTGATTTTTAAATTAGTTTTTATTATTGATAAAATATTTTTAAATTGGTATCTAATTATCCACTAAGATTTTTTTACCAAATTTAGAATATAAATAATTGATTATTAAAACCTTGGTAGCTAATTAGATACCAATTTAGAAACTATTTATCAAAAATAAAAACTAATTTAAAAATCAATAATTTTTTAATCTCTAATGGTCTCTAATTTAATCACTGTATAATTAATTATTTTTTATTTCTAAAATTAGTTTCTATTTTATTTGATGATTTTCTTGTAAAGCTCCAACTACTCAAGATAAACTTGTTGCATGTTTTTGTAGTTTATAAACTAAATGGTTTTTATTGTGGTCTCTATAATTTTGTTTTATTTTTCCAAATTTTGTTCTGCTTTCTATTATCTTTTAAAAAAATTACCCCACTAAAATCTATAATCACCGTTTTTAGTTTATTTTAAAGAAGACAAATAGCATTCGTTTTTGTTCTAGAATTATTTTAAAAGTGTTATACAGTAACATAGTACCCCAAAATATCAGTAAGTGATATTTAAAGGGTCAGTTTTTTTTTTTCCATCAAACACAAAGTTTGTTTGCGGGTGTTACACAAAAACAGAGATAAAAATAATAATTTATATTCTTGATACATAATCAAAGAAAAAAAAATGTGGGCAACAATTGTTAAAATTCAAGGGACTTAAAAATGAATTTTACACATGTAACTTTACCACTCAAAATAGATAAGAGAGAAAGAATATAATTTTAATATACTATTAATGTACTTTTTTTTACTATATATGACCTAATTAAAAACAGATCTAGATATACTTTTTAAAAGAACTATTAAAAAAAGTAACAAAGAATATTTTTTTCTAACATCATGGAAGTTTCTTATAACCAGTTCATTTAAATTAGTGTTTTGTTCTCTACTCTCATTTTTTAGGAAAGTTCTAAAAAATCGAACTTGTTTAATGGTTATTTGAATTAAGGGGTATTTTATTATCATGATCTTATCTTATTAACTGTCATATTTTCAGATAACGGTTATAACACGCTCACTTATGGGGAAAGGTTCCAAAAAGTATTAAAAATTAACCCTATCATCCAATGTTTGGTCTCTTTAAAATTATAAATTGAAGACAAATATTTGACCTAAAAGTGGAAGATACACAGTAAAGAAATACATGAAAGAGTGCATCATAGATACGTGAGTTAAGGAAATAACGGATTTCATAGGGTTATATATATAATATACAATTATATTTTTTATTTACTTTATTAATGTGGATTAAAGTAGATATCAATATTGTTTAATTAAGAAGATTATGACAACCCTAATTAGTAATATAAATACACGTTCTTCTCCCAATCAAGAAGAGATACTAAGATCTCATAGAGGAATTAGGTTATTTGGTTGAGAAATGCCACAAACCTCTTGTTCTTGATTGTCGTAGAGATTCCGCAATAATTGATGATCATAACCATGGATCCAGATCCATGTATTTTAATTCATATTCTTGATAATTTATGAAAGATCTTAGATATTTTCGGACTCAAACTAAATAAAAAATAATTAGGGTTAGAATCCAAAAATAGCCAAGATCCCTATTTATTTTTTATTTGCTTTGAGTCCGAAAATAGCCAAAATATTTGTCAATTATCAAAAATATGAATTAAAATATCTGAATCCATGGTGATGATCGCCGATTGTTACAGAATCTCTATGACAATAAAAAAACATGAGGTTTGTGTCTTCCTCAACTAAATAACTTAATTCCTCTATGGGACCTATAGGAAGAAGAACACATGTGTTTTTATTTGGTTAGAACCAATAGTCTATATTTATATTGCTAATTAAGGTTCATATAATTCTTAATTAGTTAATATTGATATCTATTCATTTAATCCACTTTAATAAGATAAATATGAAATATAATTATATATTATATATATAACCCATTAATAGGAAATTTTATTTCCTTACCGAGAACCAAAGTGAAGTTGTATTTGTTCTTGATAGCTAGGTTAATTCACCTTTAAACATAGTAGTTCATCATGTATTATTATTGAAACAATTGATAGTTAGAAGTAAGTTGATAGGTAGAATGCATGGTACCAAAAAGAGGAGAATTGAAAAGGCATCAACGTTGTCTATTCTTAGAAGATTCATATTTTTGGGTTTGGATTTTAGGAGAATCCATCGCTTTCATGTTTATGTCCATCCTACTACAATTCTACTGGTAACTGCCTCTTTCAAAATAAAAACAAGCAAAAGGGAGAGAAACTACTTTCAACACCTTTCTGACACAGATCTGTTTCAATATCAAGATTCTTCTCTTCTTTCTTTAATTTCCCATTAAACATTCCCAACCTGCACTGTTACAACTCAGCAACACCATGAGGGCATACTGGTAAATACACCATCTACCAATCAAGCAAGCTAACTTTAACTTTACCCTACTCCACATGACCACATCATGACAAAAGCAACAGTCTCATACATAAAGAATCCACAATATGACAACAATAATGATAAATAAATATACCAAACCATAAAATCAGAGGCACTGCTGAGTTGTGTAGAGAGAGAACTACAGCAAGGAAAAACAGGATTAAAGGAAAAGTTTTACTTTTTTTTAATTTCATTTTTAAAGATTGTCTTTTTAATTAGAGAGAAGATGAATGGTTTGAGTCTGAGGGGCCAAGTGATGCAATTTCTGAGACCCAAATCATGAAAAGCGTGGAACTGGCAAAGTGGAAAGTAAGAAACCATCATCATCCATTTCGTTTCATTTCATTTGGGTACCCTGTCTTTTCTTGTGCGGCTCTTCTGGTGTTCTCTCCTTCACGAATTCATGAGTGACTAAACTCATTATTCCTCCCTTCAGCTCTTTGCTCATCGCTTCCCTTCATGGTCAACACTTCAGCTCCTGTTCAATCATTTTTAAAGCTTTGAGCTGAAACCAAATTGTGTTAGATATGGCATGAGGTTTCGGAGGTTTCTCATATGACAAATGTTTGGTAAGTTTTCTGCTTTTGCCGTTTACCAGTGACTAGTGTCCAGAGAGAGAGAGAGAGAGAGGGGTCATTTTCTGTGTGCTGATCTGTAGTTACTGGTTCACTTTGATGGGGTCAGATATAGAATTTCATGGTTATACTGTACTTTTGGAAACGCTCCAGCCATTTTACTTGTTAAAATATAGAAAAGAAATTGCATATGTCTGCTTTGGTTTCAGTTCAAATCCCTTTACCCATTGGAGAAAAATATAAAAAAAATTCAGTTCATTGAACATTCCTCATGTTCCATGTATTTTGTGTGAAACTACAGTGGCACCGGTTCCTTTTGGGGAAGTAGATCAGCTTCAAAGATTGCAGCTTTTCATTTTGCTTATTTTCCAAATTTTATTTGGGGAAAGATATTGGTTGCCAAGTAGGGATACAAAGACTTGTCTCCACTGCATCATTTTCATTGTGATGCTATATCTTGTTCCATATAATTAGTGTGAATCCTTGTCACTTATGGGGGATATTAGGATTACCCGGGTAGAGCAAGGTCAAACAAAGATTAAAAATGTTCCAATTGCTGTCACCCCTGAAGGATTTTGGTGTTGCCCTACTCCTGTTGGGTTCCAGAAAAGCCTCAAGCCTCAAAACCCTTTGAATAAACTCAAACCCTCCTCACCACTTCCAAAGACTAGTTCCCAGAAAAAGGAAGTTTCGGTGAGTGAGAGAAAAGCGGGGCCTGCCCCATCAAGGTTGGTGGTTTCTGATGCTCAACAATGTAATGATGATCCAGAAAGACCTCCACCTAGCCCTTCTGTACCTGCACCGAGAGCACCTAGACCCAAACTTGAATCTATGCCGAAAAAGGTGGCTATTGAGTTTGGTGAACCCGGAAGTTGTGACATGAAGCTTCTTCTCCTTGGAAAGCAGGGATTTTGTGTGAAGTTAAGTGTTCACAAGGATGTTTTAAAAGAGAAGAGTAGTTTCTTTGCTGATAAACTTTCTGAACAATCTGGTTTGTCATGTCTCCAAGTTGATGACTGTGAGGATGTTGAAATATATGTTGAAACTGTTGGGCTTATGTATTGCAAAGAAATGAAGCAGCGGCTGATGAAGCAAAGCGTTTCTCGCATTCTTAGAATACTCAAGGTAATTTGCTAACTCTGTCATCACTGCCTGGTCTGCTGCTAATACTGTTGGGTAACACATTTCTGGGAATGAAGTTCTATGCTATTAATCTTTTGGTATTATAATTTTCAGATTATTTTTTGGTGCTGTTTATTTGTCTGTGTGTCTGTAATGGCACGCCTCATTAGAGGCTTATGGTTATATGACTTATATCTCAACTAAAAAATATTTAATTTCTTCTCATTAATTGTATTCCTCGTGAGTTAATTCACCCCCTAATATGATCTCACTATGGTTTTTTCTTCCCCAGTACACACATGTGTGTGTAATATATGTAATTTAATATAACTTCAATTTAAACAATGCTATTTATGTTTTTAATGCTACAATCTACTGCATTTTTCCTTGTTACATAATCAACCACTTTTTATCTTTCATGGAATAGGTCTAAATATAAACTTAATAAAGGTAGCCTAATGCTATATTATTCTCTTAATACTCTATAAACAAAATATTAAACAAAAAGGAAATGCATTCAATATTTTGAAAACATAAAAGGCATTCAATACTACTTTTCATTTAATAATTTGGAGGATGACGTGAGAGTATTTAGAATTATGGGCTTTGTTAGCTAATAACCCTCAGCATTCAGTGCACTCTGTTAGATGCTTTCAATTGCTTTAAAAGGCAAGTAGGCCATTAATTTTGTGTTTTCAATGTTTCCTTCTTATTTTGTTGCTTTATGAAGAAATGTATTTTGGGCTGCTTTATGATATTGTAAACTAGCATGCTAACATCATCATTATCTTATATTTTGGATTTGTTGTACTGTAGTGAAAACCGGTGCATAAGGTTGTTATCTTTAAAAAGTTATCATGGTTATGTTAAAAAGTTTATTTTTAAGACTATTTTACAGGTGATTTGTTCTTGGGAAGTCTTAATACCTGAAACCATACATACTCCTTTCTCCACCCTCATCTTAAAGGTTTAGGGTTTAGCAAACTAGGAATTTGTTGTGTTGTGCCATTTTTCTTATATATGTTCAATTACCTCTTATACTAACTACTGTTGATGCAAATCAGTAGTTAAAAGTGCTATGTATGTGAACCATAATGAAGATGATAAATAATCGTATCACATGGATTTTTATAAAATTATTGTGGTTAAACGTATATAGATACATTGTAACTCTTCACAAGTACACAAATAAGTAGCCTGAAGTGCTTATGTATTTACTAATATACAATTGCCACGGCAAGATTAAAAGTTGAGTTGAATAGTGGAATGTGCTATGGCTGAGAATTGTGGTGATGTTCAAGATATAACCATGGTGTCTCATGGGTTTTTCACCTCTTAAAATTAGTAAGATCACCCAGTATAAGGTAATCCTTATCCCCTGTTTCCTGTTGATCATAGTATTTTATTATGGGTCAAAAGACTTCTCATCTGTTCTCTACAAGACTTCATGAAAGGTAGTGCCTAAGACCTCAGTTATAAGTTCTGGCTAAGTATTGTTTTCATTTTAAATCTTTCTCATCCTTGTTTCCCCATTTTATCCTTTCCTAGAAATGAGCCATTGGATATTGCTTTATGAAACACCATTGCTAGAGTTGTAATCTAAAAGAAACTATGCTGCAGGTTGCAGAATTCCTCGGCTTCAGCTCATGTATCCAATCATGTTTGGAGTACTTGGAAGCAGTCCCTTGGAATGGAGAGGAAGAAGAAGAAAAGGTGATCTCAACAGTCCTACGACTCCAAGGAGATGGAATCGGGGTGAATCCGGTGCTAAAACGAGTTTCTCCTGATATTTCCAATGCCCCAAAAGATACCCTCTCCCACATTGTTGAACTTGTTCTGAAAAGCAATGAGGAGAGAGGTCGTCGAGAGATGAAATCCATTGTTCTAAAGCTCCTTAGGGAGAACAATAGTCTTCCAAGTTCTGCAGGTTCAGCTGACATCTGTAATGACATGATTTATAAGTCATGCAGAAGCTGTTTGGATTCATTATTGTGTCTCTTCAACCAAGCTGCAGAACCAGACTTCAAAGACATGCCTAGCGATATCAAAGAACCCATAATAAAACATATAGCTCTTGAAGCTGATAACTTGTCATGGTTGCTTGAGATTTTAATTGATAAACAAGCTGCTGAGGATTTTGCAGTGATGTGGGCAAACCATCAGGAATTGGCTGCCCTACATGGAAAGCTTCCCATTGCGTTTCGCTATCATGTGAGCTGCATTTCTGGAAGACTTTATGTCAACATAGGAAGAGGGGAGGTTTTACCATCGAAGAACACACGACAGTTGTTGTTGCAGACATGGCTGCAGCCTCTAATCAATGACTACAACTGGTTGCAGCACGGGTGCAGGACATTCGATGGGAAACTTGTGGAGGAAGGAATTGGAAGGACAATTCTGACCTTGCCTTTGGAGGATCAACAGAGTATTTTGCTTTCTTGGGTTGGAAGCTTCTTGAAAACTGGTGATGGTTGTCCCAATCTTCAGAGAGCTTTTGAGGTGTGGTGGCGTAGGACTTTCATTAGACCCTATGTGGAAGGCCAAGGTGGTTGAATGCTGCATGTGATGTGTTCATGAATAGATCTTGAAATGGTTTTGGATTTTTAATTTCTCTTCTGAGGTGACTATTCTAAGTAATTATAAATTATATGTTGATTTGCCAACATGGTTTACCTCCACCTGCTAACCAGTTTCATGTATACAATCACTTGTGAAATTGTAATTTTTAGTAATTATACACATGCTGAAGATTTAGTTTTTCTAAAATGAGACATTTACTTTATTATACAAGTACTTACATTCAATTATAATTCTTCTAGTTCATTTTTTTAATTAATGGTTATAGTTTCTCACCTTAGTGGAACGAAATCCCACTTTTCTAAACAAGGTATGGAGATGCTTCAATCCAAAACAGTAAAATAAAGAGTGAATATGTATGTTGGATAAGATATTTAAAAAAAAAATCCAGAATCTATGTCATCCCATGTTGAACCACACAATTATAAGGAAGTATCAAAGGATTCTTGTTGGATACAAGCCATGAAAGAGGAACTATCTTCCCTTGAAGCTAATCAAACTCAAACCATCACAATTCTTCCACCTGGAAAAATTGCTATAGACTGCTATTAAATTACAAAATCAAGCACAAATATGATGGGTAAGTAGAATGGTAAAAGGCTCGAGTTGTAGCATAAGGATACACATAACTTAAAGGGTTGAACTTCATAAACACCTTTTTCTTCATTGACAAAACTAACCACTTTATGTCACTTATTAGCTCTGGTTGTTACAAACAACTGGATCCTAAAGTAACTTGACGATAACAACGCTTTCTTATATGAAGAGTTCTATTAAACTTTCACTTGGTCTTCTTATCAATGACAAACATTATGATTGCAAACTTCAAAGATCTTTTTATGGGTTACGACAAGTTGGATGACAGTGGTATGTTAAACTATCTCAATTCTTACTTTCACACTATTACAATCATTCCTCTACTGATCACTCACTTTTCTTAAACATGTTGGCACATCCACAATTGTTTATGTGGGTGACATTGTTCACACTAGAAACAATCCTACACATAACCATTCTTCTTGACCAACACTTTTTCATTAAGAACTTAAGTGATCTTACCTATTTTTTGGAACTTGGAATTACTCGAAACAAAATTGGAATCTACCTTAGCCAAAGAAAATACACTTTAGACTTTCTTATAGGGACTGGTATGCTAGCTTGCACTCTTGTGCCTACTCCCATGGTACATTTTGCACATCTTTCTACTGAAAAAAATTCTAAACTTAATAAAGAAGACTCAACTTCTTATAGAAGACTCTTTGGACATCTCATTTAACTCACTAACACTCATTATGACAACATTTTTTGTCAACAATCTAAGTTAATTGATCTTATCTCCAACAAGTGATCCTCAACAAGTCATTTTTTTGTATTCTTTGGTATTTGAATGGTGCTTTTGGTACCAGAATTTTCCTTCACAACAACATCATTCAACTTAAAGAAGCTTTTCTGAAGTAGAGTATCTTGCTTTTACTGCCACAATCCGTGAGATTCAATTGATTACTTATCTCCTTCTAGATTTTTGGGTGTGGTACTTCCAGTCCACTGGTAATGAAAAATATTTATTCCCATTCGGAAGGACTGATAAACTATATTTTTGGTTTTTCCTGTTTGGACCTATGCGTTTTCTGCTTTTCGCAATTTCTTCCTGCACCCCTACATTTTTCTTCCTGCACCCCCACAAAGTTGGGCAAAGACAAAATTGTCCCTATATAAATTGTAGATTTATAAATTTTTTTGTATTCTGGATTATGAAATTCGGTAAATTTTCGGATTGGCGCTTCCGGTAAATTTTTGGATTGGCGCATCCGGTAATCTCCCGGATTGATGCTTCCGGTAGTACATGAATGATTGTGTTAATCCAAAATAAAAAAATGCAAAACATCCATAAGTGAAAAAATCATTCTGGATCCGCCAATCCGTAATTCAAAATATGCATTCTGGATTCAGAAATCCATAATTGAAAAAAAACATTCCAGATCCACCAATTCGTAATAGAAATTAGGCTTTCGGATTCAGCAATCCAAAAATCAATTATTTATGCAAACTTTGCTTCCAGAACACCCCCTCATCCGGAATGCAACATGATTCACTTCCGGATTGATGAATCCGTTAGTACACTCCCAGATCCCGAAATAGTAGGGGTCAGTTTCGGATTTTACAAAATTGTGGGGGTGCAGGAAGAAAAATGTAGGGGTGCAGGAAGAAACTGCCTTTGCTTTTCCTTCTATGCGTTTTGGGCCTTTTTGATTTTTCGGCCCCTTTTTACGTATTTAGGATTTTGTCCCTGGTACACATTAGGATGAATAATTTTTTCTTTGTCGTTTTCTTATCTCTCCATGGTTTCGTTTTCTCTTCTTTTATGTTCTGGCTTTTAGGATTTTGCTGTTTATTTCTCTCCCTTTAGTGATTCTGTTTTTCTTACAGCAGTTACTGCGGTGCCACCATTCTCACGCAGTTGCTTTCGTGTTAATTATAAATAATCAGCACTATACTTTTCTGGTGCCTTCAGATAATCGTAAATAATACACCAATAGTATATACAGTTGATGGGCCTGCCCATGTAATTACCTAATTATTCCAACCTAATTCTCTTATAGATGTTGTTAAAAAATTTCAACATTAAGATGTAATTGCTTAACACGATAAGGTATTTAAACATGCGATCTCTTGAACCTGTGTGAGTGTATCATCTCTCTTTAACATTTTCTTAAATAACTTTTTGAGAAAATAAAAGGCAGCAAAGATTTTTCTAACTAGCATGGACCAGCAAATAATATTCACAATGTTATGGTCAATACATATATGACTGTTTCTTCCTGCACCTCCTTCGTATGTTCATCTGACACCTTCATACAAAACATGAAAATACCTCTTTATTCTTCTTGTGCCACCCCCATATTCTGGATTACATAATTCGGAAGTTAATCTTAGATTCAGAAATAGCTTATGAATTATGTAATCCGGACATGTATTTGAAAAAAGGCTTCTGGATTACATAATCCGAAAACTAATATAAACTTCTGGATTATGTAATCCGGAAACTAATCATGCATATAAAAAAAGGCCAAAAGCTAATTACGAATTTAGAAAAAAAAACTTCAGATTACGTAATCTGAAATATTACAAAGGAACATTTTTTGAATACCAAAAATTTATGGATGTGAAAGAAGAACATATGGAGGTGCAGGAAGAAACAGTCTACATATATACATCGGAGGGAGCTGAGATGGGCCATGCAACACAAATGAATGTTTTACTGGTAACAATGCATATGGTCCATAACAAAATAAAATGATTGGAAGATGATGTTTCTTCCTCGCTATCATCCTATTTATGAGATTGTTTCTTCCTGCACCTCCATATCTTCTTCTGTCGCCTCCTTACACAATATGAAAATATATTTTTATCCTTTTTTGTCACTCCCATAGACTAGTTTCCGGATTATGTTATCCGGAACACATTTGAAAAAAGACTTATGGATTACATAATTCAGAAGCTAAATAAGACTTTCGGATTATGTAATTCGGAAATTAATCATGCATATGAAAAAAGGCTTATGGATTACATAATCCAGAAGCTAATTATAAATTTGAAAAATGATTTCCGAATTACGTAATCCAAAATATTATAGAGGGTCATTTTTGGAAATTCAAAATTTATGAAGGTGAGAGAAGAAGATATGGAGGTGCAGGAAGAATCAGTCTATTTATGGCCATGCTATTGCCATTGCTACCATAATATTAGATTTACTTTAGCTGCCTAAATTTTTAAAAAATGGGCCTGGCCCAATGCTGCATGAACCCAATCATCTCTTCATTTCCTTAATGAAACATTCACTGGATCATCTTATTAACTCAACATCAATGTAATAAAAACGACTTGTTAAATCATTATTATAAGAATTTGCTAGTAAGTATCTTTCCGATTTTAGGAATTAAAAATATAAAATTAAAGCATCAATATTTTATATACTAATATTTGAGATGTGAAAATATTCAATATATATACAGTTTTCAGTCTCATAAGTCTCACATATATCCTTATCTCTTTATTAAAAAAATTGTTTTGAGTGTTGTATCACATTGCAAAAATGGTGGGACCAACCCAAATTGCTGTGATCTGAACATCTCCTCCTGCATCATGTAGCAACAGTGGGCTCCTTCATTAAATGGAACCAAATTGAAAGCTTTGGTATCAAATTTTCGTCACCTTCTTTCCCTATTCAATATGTAAGTTATGTTGCAGCTGTACAAGACAAACAAACAATTCTAGGGTGGTATTCCCTCGGTCATCCACTAGCCTCTAGAGACCCTTCTTTTTTCTCTCTTCTTCTTCAATCTTCATCATCTGTTACTGTATCATACAAATTTATGTTCACAGAGAAAAATTATATGATGTAAACTTTCTAGTACTCGTAATAAGTAACAAGTCCTCCTATAACACTACTAACTATAAAACAATGATGTGACAGAATAAGATTGTGTGAATAAACCACATAAACTTTAAAATAAAATAAAAATATATATATTATATCGATTTTTAAAAATAATCAGTGTAATATATATTTTTTTACTCACAATATGAGAGTTATTAAGTAACGTTCTTAACCAGCTTACTGTTGAAAAACACAGTGAAGTCCAAAACAATCTTGTACATTTGGTAGGGTAGGCTATGTAGTTAGGTGAAATTAAGAAAAATGATAAAGATATAATGGGAAGTGACATCCATGACAGAAGACTAACCTATCACATTGTAAGATGGGACTCACTAACCCACCAACATGTAACTATCCATTTCATATTCACTTTTAATTAGTTACTCAACCCTTAATAACATCATAATAATTCATCACACCAATTACAGGGCTACTAACTACTAAGTTTGGTTATTAAAGAGAAAGGAAAAATAAATTATTAAGTAATTTCAAATAATTTTCACATTACATATAATAGATATTATTATTTTTCATACTTGAAATACTTGAATTAGAGTCACTTAAATATTAATCATAAATATAAATTTCACTAAAAGAAAATCATCAAATAGAAATCAATCTTTAGATACCAAAATAATTAGTTACCATAATAAATAAATTAGAGACCATTTTAGAAAAAAAAAATATAGTTTTCAAAATTAGTTTCTAAATGGTATCTAATTAGATATCAAGGTTTTAACTACCAATTATTTAGATTTTAAATTTGGTAGAAAAACCTTAGTTGCTAATTAGATACTAATTAGAAACCATTTAACAATAAAAGAAACTAATTTAGAAATCAAAAATTTATTTAGTTCCTAAAATAGTTTCTAATCACTACAAGAAAATGATGAAATAGAAACCAATTTTTAAAGACCAAAATAATTAGTTGCAATAGTAACTAAATTAGAGACCATTTTGGAAACTAAAACAAAAATTGGTTTCGAAATTAGTTTCTATTATTTTGTATTATTGTTAAATAGTTTCTAAATTGGTCTCTAATTAGCAACCAAGGTTTTAGAGACTAAATTTAGAAACTAAATAATTGGTAGATAAAACATTGGTTGCTAATTAGATATCAATTTAGAAACTATTTAACAATAATAGAAAATAATAGAAACTAATTTAGAAACC
>Ga0123342_1001399_pt1 | contig 40526 bp, 16 predicted proteins | sample Turbeawhitnodule_FD_89960 | JGI IMG/M metagenome (GOLD analysis project Ga0123342, IMG submission 89960) | Root nodule microbial communities of legume samples collected from Mexico - Turtle bean Mexico white nodule | ecosystem: Host-associated > Plants > Roots > Nodule | place: Mexico: Nepantla...
AAATTCTGTTTTTATTTTTATTTTTGTTATGTTTATATTAAAATATTTTTATATATAGTTATTATGTTTATGAGTTATAATTTATTTTATTATAATTTTTTATGAAATTTTTTTCTATTGTTAATTACGTTTTATTTTTGTTGTTGTAGTATTTTTTATTTTTCATTTCTAGAGAGTTTTTAATATTAAAAAATAATATTTTTTTTTTATTTATATAAGATTTGATTTATTTTTCAATTTTATTATTTAAAGTTCTGTTTTTATTTAATTTGTTGAATACATATTTTTTTTAATTATAATTTTTATATTATACATATTTACATTTAATATATTTTTTTTTAATTATAATTTTTAAATCTACAAAATATGTGAAAGTTTTTCATTTTTAAACAAAAACAACTCATTTTATTATTAATTTTTTAATAGGCAAGGGTTAATCTGTAAAGTAACATTTCACACCTTTAAAAGAAATTAAAATTCCCTCATAACCATCACATCATTCACAAACTCTCATAAATTTTCCTCACACATCCATCCTAATATACCCCAATCCAAACACTTTCACTTTCTTCACACTTTCCTTACACATCTACTCTCTCAAATCCTCACACATCCCCTCCCTAATCCAAACAGAGCCTTAAGGTGCAATTTTCTCCTTATAGACTGTGGAGTTGAGAAAACCATAAACAAGAATTGCGTTTATAAAAAGACACCTTTAAAAAATGCATTTAACTTGATTGGAATATTTGATGATTGATACCAAATGTACCTGCTAAAAAAGCTCATTAAGGAGTAAAACCCACCTCAATGTCTTGATTTAAGCATAACTACACAATGGGTATAAAAAACCACCTATAACAAAAACATATAAAGAAAAATGTCTTTTAACTAGATTTCCATGCATCACTAATTACAGGCTTTTCCTCTGACCAACCAAGTTTCATGAGATATGGATATAGCCGGACCCCAAAAGGGATGATAGCAGCAACCAGACAAGATCTGTAACCTATCTCAGGTCACAATCATATGATCGAACCCTCCTCCAGCTTGTAGTGCAGGAACTCGATTCACTCCAACATTGTGAAGCAATTGTTGTAGCCACCTCCTAGTTGTGGGGTCTTCCTGAAGAAACAAAACCGTGACAGATAATGTAAGCAAACAAAGCGTGTATTTTGGTACAGGAGAAAACTTAAATGCAATTATTTAGGTACTTCTAGTGCTATTTTCAAATAAGAATCGGTTTCATTTCCATAGTCCCAATAATAAATTTACATTAAAGATTAACATAGGTTCCTTGGTCAAATGGTGTCGTTTTTCAATTAAAATTGGAATCTCACCTTCATAATCCGCATCATAAATGTTTACGTTAAAGGTCAACATAAATTCCTAAGGTTAGACTCTAATTTTAACTAAAAGAACAACACCAAAAACACTTTAAAGAAAGTGTGTCTACATTGAGCTATATAGAATTAACTTTTCTAGTCATTTCACTAGAATCCTTCAACTTATGATTTCTGTAATCCAGTCATTCACTCTATTCATTAAATCAAATATGTATATCACAGGAACTATAAGTACTTACACGAAGGCAACTGCTGAACGTAGCATCTCTTAACATGTCTGGTAGACAGCTTCTTAATGCATCACAAGCTCTGTTTTAACCAGAGCAAAGTTTAATTAGAGACATCCGACTTGAAAAGAAAAACAGCCGACAAGAGGCAATTTACTTTGAAGAGATGAAGAAGGAACAACTAAGTAGTTGCAAATTAGTAACTAACCTTGGATTATCTGACAGGCGAAGATAGCACCTAATGATATGCTTCAGTAATCGAGAGGAGGGTTGCTCAGCAAGAGCTGCCACCATGTTCCCCAAAACTCTACCTACCGCAAAAAAGCGCTCAGCTGTAGTACAAATGTAGTCCAAGCCAACATCGTCCAAAAGAATTTTTTGAACAATAAATGTTGCAACCTGGGGTGGTAGAGGTTTCATTAGACAACCATGATCCATTTTACTATTATTTATGTATATATAGACGATAGAGAGAGTGGCAACTTATGATGACCAAGTGGCTTAATGTCTACAGAACAAAGGAGATCGAGAGTTTACATCTTTGGCATTAATAACACAAAATCGTGAATCTATGTCAAATATCTGGCTTTAAGATCAAAAATAGTATTCAAACTCATATATTACGAATGCCAGTGCTCAAATTACATCATATAAAATTAAACACTGACAGGAAAAATTCAAAGCCCTGTGACATAGCTATAAGCTTAAATTGAGACCAGCTGCTCTCTAAAGGAAAAACAGGTGTCAGAGATCAAAGTAATCTCCTCAATTAAAGGTTCCTGTGTCAATTTATCTTATGCTATCTCAGTAATAAACATGTGAATGCATAACAGATAAATCATAAATGGGTTGTATTAGAACGAGCAAGATAGGGTCACATAAATACACACATGCTCACCAAAAAAAAAAGTGTAGATACACATGTTGATGAAACAGACCAGAAAAAAGTGCTCAAAGAAATATGAAGGAAACAGAAACTAAATCCAATTTACCAGACAAATAATGTGATGACATACGTTTACCAAAGACTAAAAGTATAGAATCAGTAAACTCAACTGTTTTGGATAGCTCACTGCCCATTTCCATGGTGCGCAAGCACAGAGGAATTATTTCTGTTGAAAGAAGGAAACTTATAACTTCTGTATCATCAACCTGATCGATAAAAATCAGCCAGAAAAAAAATTGTCACAATTGACAAAACCACAACATTTTAAATATAAATTATAATAATAAAATACATCAATGATGTAACATGACTGGGACTAAACTTTGTTTCTTGATAGTAGTGAATAACCATGCTAACAAATTGGATTTGGGATTTGTGTCAAGAATGTGGTGATAATTTCTTTCTAAAAATTTGCCATATAATCATCAATCATGTATATTGTCATATCATATTTTTCTAGTAGATATTTTGCACCCAACAGAATGGGCAAGGAAGAAATACCTTCACCAACGCACCAATGACACCAAGACTGGTAAGCCTCAAGTACTCAAATGGTCTTGACTTGCTTGTTGTATTAAGGAAGGGGTACAGATATAAAGGTATATGAGCTGCAGTGGAGAAAAAAGCAAGTGCAACAACTCATTGTATGAAACATCAAACACTTCATGTACTATTCTTTAACAAGCAAAAATTGTAATGGATATTGTGAAGTAAAAAGTTCTCATTCTTATTCAATACAAAAAAGGTAATATAAAACTAAATGCTTCTCGCCAAACAGGTTTAGTTAGAAGTGTATAGATATTGGAAGTACAAAATCTAACACAAGTAGGTAAAAGTTATGCAGCTAAACAGGGAAGTCAGGAATGACCTACAGATAGTGGGAGAAAGGAACTTGATTTTTAAGCAACACAGGAAGTCCTAAGATGAGAAAGACTTTCAGTCATAGAAGCTATATATTGGATGGAAGATTTTCAGTAGATCATCTTAAAAAATCATTCAGGATAAGATATCCTCCAACCCATGTTACAAATCAATTAAAAACAAAACAGACTAAACCAAAGCAATCAGCAATTCAAACATTATATTACAGTGAACAATTTCAAGAAGAAGGAATTAAATTTACAAAAGAGGATGTATGCATCTGTTTATGCAGTAAAAAAATATCATAAGCAGAATCAAATTAAAAGCTAATATTGACAAATAATGTAAACCCAAAACAAAATTATTGACAATTCAATCAACTCCCTAAATCAAAAGTCCATATCCCATATTTGAGATATAGCTCATGAACTTGACTTGTATTATGTCCCAAAAATGCTCATCTGGACATTCTAGTTTCCAGTGCTTCCCAATTCATTATATTATCCAGATGGCATCAACCAAATCAAAAAAAGCTGACAGCATCTTCTAAAGCACTAGTGTATATAGAAAAAATATCGACATTATCAGAGTGTGTAACAAAAAGGTGATCAGTAGAAAATCAGACAGAAGTTCAAAGTCCTTCAGATGAATGAGGAAAGTGACTATACCATTGAGGAATAGCATCCTTGTATCCGGGTGAGATGCTACACACTGAAAAAATAAATTACAAGGGAAAAGAACTCAGCAGAATTAGTGTTTTGTTTATTTTGTTCATAACATACTTTGAAAGGAGAGAAGTGAAAAGATAAAAGAAAAAGTATGATATTTATGATAATCTCATTTTCTAAGCAACTGGTTTTCAGAATTAAGAAGCTTAAAAAACAGTAGTAAAAAATGTTTTCTCTTTTCTCCTGTAAAGAAACAAAATAACCTGGCTAGCATAATGTATTCTGTTGTAGTCATTTTGAGATTAGTCAATAATATAAATTTAATGGAAAATGCATGCTGAAATTTGATACTTAGTTTGGGAGTATTTTGGAGTGTGTTTTGTTTGTATATATTTGTGTGTATACATTGACCAAGGCTGACTAACCAGTCAGATTCATCTGGCATGAAGATATAATTAGCTGGCTTGGTTCACACTTCATTGATGTAACCGACTTAGTGTGCTAGTGCCAAGAACCAGAATGTGGTTAAAAGGGTATTCTATGCTTTATATATAGGTTATAGGTTATGCCTCCTTGACATTTTGCAACAACAACCAAGCTAATTCCAACTATATGGATGAAAGGATTCCATATTGTTGTATTGTTAATCACATCCATAGACAAACCAATGACTTCCAAAGCCTTTTTAATTGTTTTGCTTATTATATTTCTGTTTCCCTATACCTCATCGATAGGGTTACCTTCCATCTGCTTTACTCTTCTTAGTAAGGCTTTTACAAGTCATCTCCACACATGCACAAACTACTTAAAGCAAGGTTCTAACATTTCTTCTACTACAGGTACTATCCAAACTTTCTCTGTAGTAAATTCATTCCTAATCCCAAATGTATGGTAATTGGCATCATCTATGTCCCTCGACAATTTTTTGAATAATTTATTAAAATACTTAAAAGTCCAAAACTGCAAGAATACGGTAGTCATGTAATGAAGTTATTCACTAAAACAAAATGAACGTCACAGTAAAATACAGAACACAACTTGATAGAACAAAGTCATCTGACCTGAAGAAGAGCAAGAGCATTACACACTCGATTTGATTGTGCAGGAGTAAGATTTGGTGGTGAAAGAACAGGATAAATTGATACTATTTCCTGAAACAAAACAAAAAAATCAAATCCTTGTAAGTGGAGGAAAATTGTGAGGAAACTTGCTACTGGAAAACAATGAACAAAAAAGCAATGTTTAAGGAATGAAATGAGACACAATTTTTTTCAAGGACACAGATGCAATAAAATATGAAATCAAAATAAATCTGGAGAAAAAAGAATGAGAAAAATTAAATCTACAATGCACATGGCTGCAGAGACTATAAAATACAACATCTGAATTAAATGAGCAATAACTAATAGTACGTTTAGTTTGGTTAAGGGGAACTGAAAGAAAGGGGAAAAATATTTTAGATTTAACCTCCTTTTGGTTCATAAAGTTGGAAGGGAGGGATGATAAAGGGGCTGAAATCCTTTCCTTCCTATTTATGACTCAAATTCAACATTGGCAAGATTTGAAACAAAGGGAAAACAATTTTTATTATTTGGACTATGCAACTAAGCTTCCTGGAGATTTTATTTTCCCTACCATCTCTTCTATTACTATTGAGAACAGTATAATGGTAAATTCTTCATATGTTTCCTCCCTTCTCTTGAACCAAGCCATACAAGGAAACTTCTCCCTCCTTAAGGCTGAAAAAGTGCAGTTTGCAGAGTATGCTAAGTATAAAAACTTATTAATTACCAAAAGAATGATTGGCTTACCTATTAAGACCAATTTATAAAGTTAACAGTTTTAAACAAGTTTTGAGTTATATCACACCATCACAATTTACTTCTATCACCCATCACCACCCATCAGCTTTTATAAAAATAAAAATTTGGTTTTGCAAAGGAAAAAAATTCTAAGCAACATCAACTTATCAAAAGATATAGCAGATCAGACTAAATAGAAAGGCAATAAAAGCACAAGGATAAAACAGAAATGTAAAAATGCTCAAAATTTTACAAACTACATAAAAGTTCACAAGAATGATTAAAGCAAAGTATGGTAAACGATACAGGAAAGGAATATGCTACTCAAGTCAGATAACGTACCTGCAAAAGTGCAGCAATAGTACCAAAAGAATTCCATAACAAAGGAGCAAGATCTTGAAATAGCTCCCTCTTCTAAAATGAGAAAACAAGAAAGAAAAACATTGATCAGATACCTCTATGAGTGCATCAGCAATACCAAAAGTTTCTCTCTAAAAATGGTATGCTACTAAATAATTATACTGATTTACACAATAAGAACAACCACCAAGCCTTTTCCTACTAGGCAGGGTTTGCTAATCACATGATGTCATAATGTTATATTGTAAATCATGTCTTAGATTAGTTACACACACGTTATATTTAAAACTTCTAATATTATTTATCAGAACTTACACATTTTAATAAAGTACAAAGGATTTATAGTTGAAATCTGGAAAAAAAGAAAAACTGAACACAATAGGGTCATTAAACGCAAAAAAATAATATCTTATTGAACCACTTAGACCCTTCTTTACAATCATGTTAGTCATCATTTTTGGGGAAGGTCGTCAATGTTGCAGCGCATGCAGCTGTTTTTATGGTAAGAGATTATGACCAGACTATTTGATACAACTATCTATTCACAGTTTTGGTCCATCATATTCATGCATTTACAATTCATGTAAATGATATTGATACTCTTAAAGGGTGTTCTATTTTTTCGTAGTTCACGATTAGGTACATATATGACTTATCTATATAAATTATGACAAAATAAGGCTTTACAAAACTGGTTTCTAAGGCATATACTATAATTTCATCATATTTTTAGTCAATGTGGAGTTACACCCCCTCGCGTTGAGGATAAACATTCTAAGCGTGAGACTAGATATTTGTGGGTGGAATTTGACCATATCTCTAATAAATGAGAGAGGATGGTACATTAGAGCACCAAACCACAAAAGTGGGATAGTTATTCTAATAATTTGTATATATTAATATTAATAATTAATGTTTTTTAACATATATATATATATAGTTTGTATTATATACTATTGTTTAATTATATCTATATTATTTTTACTTATATATATATATATATATATATATATATTTCTTATTATTATATTATTTAAAAATTTACCATTGTTTAACAGCATAAATTATTGGATTTTGTTTCTGATACCTAAAATATTTTCTTTAATTTTCTGGTCCCTAACCATTTTTTTACTTTCATTTTGGTCCCAAAAGCAAGTTAGATAATGTTTTTGAAAAATAAAGTGCTGTAGATAACACTTCAGAGACAAAAGAAAACCAAAATGATTATTAAGAATGAAAGAGTTTAAAATAATTTACCAGCGACCATATTCAACTCTTATCTACCTGATTATATTATGTCATGTTTTATTTAGTTTTTATTATTATTAGTTAACTTTTATATTTTAATATTCTTTTTAATTTCTTAAATCATAGATTATGGTTTATTTACTTTATATTATAATATAAAGAAGAATTCACCAATAACAAGTTTAAATCCACCCATGTAAATATGGCACAGGAATGTTGAACTCAAATTGGCACAACTTGAGGTTGAGGCCCAATAGATAAGAAATGAGAGAAAAAACACATTGAAACCCTAAGGACCCGACCCAATAGGTTCTCTATTAGCTATTATCTAGTACATTCCATCTGGGAGTAAGAGACCCCGGACAAAACACAATATGGAAGAGTGAGAGGTAACACAAAAAGTATGAAGGAAGTCCTAAAGTGTTTGGTGAAGCAAATTTCCCTTGACTTCAAAACACCACATAAATGTGATAGTGATGGCCTCTCTCCTCTGCTATTGAGGCGGGTTTAAACACAACTTGAAAATGTTATGTGACAGCCTTGCCACGCCTCACCATGATAGCAGTGGCTAATGGTAACCATCAATGAGTCCAAACAACAGCTAGCAAGCGGTAGCTGTTTACAACCATCAATAAGTCCAAAACAACAGCTAGAAAAGTGGTGGCTGTTTATAACCGTTGATAAGTCCAACAACAGTTGATAATGAGAGCGGTGGCTATTGATAACCATGAATAAGTCCAACAACAACAACAGCTAGCTAAGATACACTTTTAGAATTTGAGTTTAAGCCTAAGTCAAATTCACCAAACTGACTATAAAATAGAGAATTGTTTCCCACTGTAATTTGATAGTATCACTCTAGTCAATGTAAAATCTCAAACATCCCTAACTCATTCATGTCACAAAATCTAAAAAAGGGAATTAATAATATGTATGTCAAAGCCATGAAAACAAGTCACCACCACCAACTTTTTGGTCCTGATAAGGATAATGTGATTGCCATTACCCAACACTTTTGCATATGACAAGGATCCATCACAGATTATCCACTACATGGATCATCCACAACTTAAACACATACAAACTGACCTCATCTCTTCCTATCTTTTCTTCTCAAACAAAAACCAAAATGATAAGAGAGAGAAACAAACAAGGAAAACAAAGCTTCAATAAGCACAAGACCGTTATCCTAAAGCTCCTCAACAGCACAATGTCTCAACAGTTAATTAAGTTAATTAATACACACAAAATAAAGAAAGAGAAACAAGTTTCGATCCATATTCACAAACAGAAAAACAAAACAAACAATTACATACAAAAAGAAAAGGAACCCTAACTACATATCCAGAAAATCAAGACAACTTCAATTCACCGTCATAGTTATTCAAACGACAAAAAATTGAAGCAGAAACTTGAAAGGGCAAGTAAAAATGTTAATAAGAATTAACCTTGGAGAGTTCCAGAAGCGCGTTTTCTCGGAGTTCAGGGTTGCTGAGTTCCAGTACCAGTTGCTCCGCCGATGCCATCTTCCGATCTTTGCCGGCACCAGAGCCCTGTGACCCGGCACCACTCGACGAAGACTGTGGACCGCCGCCACCGAAGGCGGCACCCATAGACAGCGATTGGGGCAAATTCGACATTTCGAATCACAATTCACTCTTCTTGAGTTTGGTCTTTTTTATTCTTTGGGTTCTTTCAAAGAGAACAAACTTATAAAGCAGTTTTGAAAATATAATAAGGGTTTTAGGTTTCAAACCAATTTTTTTTTTAGGTTTTTAAGTTCAAATGACACATCTCTTGCATGCAATAAATGAAAATGTCATGTGTAAAAGATGGATTGGTACTTCTTTTAATGAATTTGTTTGTTATTTTCAATGAATTTGCATCTTCTTTAGAGCAAGTATCCAAGGAAATGAAAGACAAAAGCAAAGAAGAAAAAATGAAATTAATAGGATTTATGATTTTTTTATTAATTTGAGTTATTAGGTAATAAATATGTATGTTAAAGTTTAGAAAATTTACTTTTTATGGATACATTAAATTAAAAAAAATGTTTTTATCCAATAAAGACTTCAATATTTTTAGTTATTGTGAAATAAACAAATTTCAATTTTGATTTCCAAAAAAAATATTTTTTATCTTCTAAAATTTAAATAATTTTTTTTTGGTTTTTCTTATTTTAAAATTTAATATAACTAATTATAATCCTTAACATCAATATTAAAATGAATAAATAATATATATTTATAAATTTTAAGGTCTTTCTTAAAATAATTATATGGTACTAAGGCAAACATGTACTTATTGTTTTACTATATTATATTAATTTTGATAAATTAAGATTTAATATATGTATTAATTTTAATTTTATACATTTATTTAAATAAAATTATATATATTATTTTGTATATTTGATGAACAATATATAATTCCAACTATTGTTAAAACAATATATGAGAGGTATACATGAAAGAGGAAGAAAAAAAAATTGTACCTTAGACTAATGATGTAGGTTGTTAATTTAACTTCATAAGTACTCTATATTTCATTATTTTCTTTCTTTAATTTTTACATATAACAAAATAAAATTTGAAGTTTAAAATATTAAAATTTTAAAATATAATTAAGACATAAAAATTGTATGCATTCTAATAATATATTATCATAGATAATTTGAAATAGTTATTTGAATTTTGATTATCATTAGATAAAAGGTAATTATTTTCCAAATTCAAGATTAAAAAACAGAAAAAAGTAAAAAAAAAATACACGAAATACAAATTTTAAGTCTTTAATAAATATGAAGAATTTCTGAATAATAATGTTTTAATTTTAATTTCTTAACTTATACATTTCATATATTAGTATATTATTTAATTATTTGTAGTAATATAATAAAATTGTAGTGCTTATATAAATAAATGTTTGTGTTGTGTATATTCATTACCCGAATTCTTGATGGAGATGTGATTTTCTATATCAATAAATCTAATGAAATTTAATATACTTAATTTATTAAATAATATCAATACATTAAAAAATTGTCCTTAAAATAATTTGTTACACCTTTAGAATTACATGTTCTAAAATTCTTAAAATAATTCCTGAAACCATAAAAGCAAATAGTTATCTTTACACGACAGTAAAATAATTATAGTTATATTAACTCCTTTGATTCTTAACAATTAAATGATAATATGAATATATTATTATAATTATTACTGACTTTTGTAGGAATGATTTATCTATATTTAAGGTTTGTAAATGTCTAATAAATTATTAAAAACAGCTTTATTTCACAATAATAATATATTTATTACAACAAATGTTTTTGTATGCCCTCTCTATTCTTTTTCTTTTCTACCAGTCTTTTGTAAGGAATTGACACATCTCAATAAAAATTAAGTTTCAAATAACTTGATTTTTTTTCCACATATTTATTTGTGTACATTGTTGTGTTTCTTTTCTTTTTAACCCAATTTATTTGTTTTATTCTTGTTTCTGTTTAGCATTTATTCTCAATATTATTCTTTTTCATCTTCTTAGGATATAGTTTAGAAGTGTATGACTTATGATCTATATTCTGTGATTTTAAGATAGTTTTATTTTATCTTTTGCAATTATTACTTCAATTATAGTAATAAAAAGAATTTGAATATGTTTGGTGTAATGTTCTCAAACTCTAAATTGTATTAAAATGTAAGCAATAATAAGTTGTCTAAGTATCTTTAAGATTAAGGAACATAATTTTAACACTACACTTACACTTAACACATTGAATCAAATGAAATCATATATTATTATTTTTTTCCTTTTTTTAAGTAAAAGGCACTATTTTGATTAAAAAATATTTAGCTTTATTTTTCTTCTCAACCAAACATGATTTTCATTAAACACAATAAATATTTTATTAAATGGAGAAGAGAGAAAAATAAGTCTTTCATCATCTCTACATGATTCTAGAAGTCAATTCTTTTTAGTTTCATAAACAAAAATTAGCTTAAACAAAAATATGTATTGTTTTAAGTGGCATACCAACAACTTTTAGAGACAAATTTAAAAGTATTTATATCATGGTGAAATAACCTCAAAATTCTTTTTGGAGTTGAACGTTCCCGACGTATCAGCCGGGACCATTCCCTCCGTAATGGAATGCATCAATCCTAAGTGGGTGTGATGAAGATGTCTGGAATGATACCGTGTAGTATTAAACATAAAACTCAAAAGAAGAAGATATTTTAGCTTTGTTGATAATTTAATCATATAAATAAAATATTAAGTAACAAGAAACTGAAAGAAACTCGCATACCATCGTCTTCCATAATAAATGTAACTAATTACTCTAAGAGAAGATCTTGATGTTGATTTTATTAATGGGGATTCTAATAGATCAAGTGTTAGTTTTATTAAAGACATGTTTAATATGATTTTTTTGAGAAATGTTGTGACAAATTCGCTTTTGAATAATTAAGATACAATGTATGATTTATGTATATTGAATAAAAAATAGTATTTCAATACTGATTTGTGGTGGTTCTTATCTAGAATGATGTGAACTAATTTTTATATTCCAAAAGTGACTATATTCTTGGATTTATGTACATGTGTATAGAAAATCATATACATCCCTTATTTTCTTCTAGTAGTTCTATCAATAGTTTTTGTAATCTAAATTATGAAAAAGATGTTAGCAATGTGAAGTAGTGTTCACATATTTTGTGACAAATTAACATAGTTTGAACATCTTGAAACAAAAGCAAACACTTTTTTTGTCTTTTATTTTAAAATTATTTTTATATAAAAATGTTTAGTTTCATTTTCCCCATTAATGTAACAACCAAAATGCATAATACATTCCAAATATTTCAAAACACCTCATTTTGAATGTAGGCATTCTTACAATGCCTTTACTTCCCTCACTGTAGGGACTATTGCATGCACTAAAAACCAACAATTCAGTCCTTATGCAACTAATGACTTTAGCTACTGCAGTCTACAATCACTGTCCTTTCCTTTATGAATATAATGTTAGAAAAATCCTATTACAAATTCATCCTCTTTAAAACCACCTCATAAGCCTCAAGTAACTCTACACAACCTAACATTGCCACATGAATCAGTATGGTTTGCAAGCATGATCCTAGGTTTATGTAATTATAACATGAAGTGTTCATATTTCAATTAACATCTTGCATCTTTATAAATTTAGGATCCATAGCCTGAAAGCTTTCCCATGGATTATAGTACAATCCACAAACCAGCTGTGTTAACCTTGGAAAGATTACCCATTAACCCTTTCAGTTGACATCTGCACCTTCATGTAGATGTAGTACATGTATGCTGAGGGTCATGCTTAATCTTATACTTTTCTTATATTGATAGATATACCAAAGAGCATTCCATGGAAAAATGTGAGAAAATCTGGCTGAACAAATGCAGTGAGTCTATATTCTCAAAATCCGTTTTAACTTGTAAACCTGAAAAGGTAGAAAGTTCTTATGATTAGTACTGTCAAGTGTTAAACACAGGTAGTCAATACAAAGATATGCATATTCATGCTCAAGGATAAAGGTATCAAAGATTAAGCTTTAGGTCCAATAAAAATAATTATTTGCTATTAGTTTTTATAAAGCAAAAAAGTTCATGTGTTGGCCAAATACCCAACAGATAGCTCTCTTCTATATTTCAAAAGTTTCTATTAAAGTTTATTTTATGTCTGACACATTGTTGAGCTGGCCCTGTACTGAAATGAACATCTGATTGAAGGTTTTGCAATGAGTAATCCTAATAGTAGTAGTATAATAGTACCTCGGTTTGCATTTATAAGCAACAAAAAATTGAACACACAGACTATGGAAATCAGTGAACTGCATTAAATTTACTAGTCTCCATTAAACTCTTCCTAAAATGAATGTCTCGTGAAACAAAAGATGTTTTTCCTCAGACATTTGAGAGGATACCAAACTGAAATTTCAAAAAGGTTCTCCTATGAATCCACACATCACAAGAGAACAATAACTATAACAAAAAATTATAGAGTTGAACAATATCAGATGTGATTAGTTTCTCTCTTCTTTTTTCTTACTGGTGATAGTTATTGAGACCAAGTAGTGGCTAATGCGAACTTAGAAAAATGACTTCAACTTAGATATATTTCAATTATTTGGTTGCATAACTATGATAAGCATCTTGTCCTTGGGAATAAGCTAAAATGTAACAACAAAATTATCAACCTGAGCAGTTCTGCTGGGTAGTGACACCTCTAAGCAGTTTCGAAGGCCATCAACTCTGTCAATAGTCAATAAATTGGTTGCACACATTAAAGATGATTATCCTTAACAGAGAGAAAAGATTACAGGCAAGAGTTTCAAAATGCATGAGTACCTTTTGCTGATAGTTTTGAGAAAATACTGGTTTTCTTTAAGTTTTCCTTGACCGCCATACTTTATTTCATCTGTGTTCATAATAATCTGCACCATCAAAAAGTGCCAACAAAAATTAGTTCTCCCTTCAGAGGGCCAGAAGTAAAATGGTTAAGTTTGGCCTTCAGACAGATTAAAATATGCAAAGATAACAGTGCATGGATAAAAACAAAACAACACAAGTTTACAAAATTCATCATGAAATGAAACTTACTTGATACTCCCCAGCTTCTTCTACACCTATGCTATAACTATCATACGACTCTTTTGGATGAAAATTGAAAATAAAGACAAGAGGACCTCTGATATAAGATATGACCTGCAAATAATAGTAGTGATTACTTTAGTACATACATTAATTGACACCAGTTGGCATGGTATAGTATTAACAACACAAATATATAACACAAATACGCCATATGCTTGCATATATAAACAGAAGAAAACATGGTTGACGCCATCACACAAATGAAGAAAAGAACATATACCATTGAACGGTTGGTCACTGGACATGCCAGAAAGTAATGAAGATGAAAATTAGCCACTAATTATCCTAAAGGGAAAGGAATACAAAATTCAATATACCATTGAACTATCATTCACATGGTGAATGTTTGGAAAAACTCGTGAGAGCACTCTCTGATTTTCATCAAGCTTCATCATGTCCTGAAAAAAGTGGACAGGTAGTTTCATTGCTTAGCATTAGCAAGTAAGCCATAATATTATATGAGATAAGTTAACAGTCACATTAGTAAAAACCATCGGATAAGGATATAAAAATAAAAATATTATTGAAAAAAAAAAAAAAAAGGGGGGGAAGAAAGATCTTGAGAACCCATTATTGAATGAAGCAAGGAGGGGGAGGGGAAACATGGTGAAACTAATGTGGGACTTTTTCCTTTTGGAATAGTGCATAAAGCACAACACTAGCAGCTTATACTGTTTATGAATAAAAAAATATTTGCAAACTCTAAAACACCATTTATATTGATGCAGTTCAGATTGGACCAATTCAATATTCCAATTAACTTCCAAGAACACAACTTTTATAGCAAGAGATTAGATTACCTTATCAAAAGAAAATAAATCACGGTGAACTCCATCTTTGGCCAAAAGATCCCAACAACGATTAGCAAGCAAATATGAGTTGTTGTTGCTTGATGATGGAAATTCAACTCTCTGGAGCAGGCAAAACATCAATACATTATCAGAGTCACAAATAAGATTAATATGTACATATCTAATGAGTAATTCATACCTTTGGATGCCCAAATTCATTACCCATGAAGTTCAAATAAGCACGACCACCAATTGTTAACGTGATCAATCTGATCATCTAGCCAAAAGTCAAGAAAATTAATGAAGATAAAGAATGATAAAAGTTATAGGAAAAGTCACATCACATGATATATATCTACCAGAAACGAGTCACTTTTAATATAGAAAAAGAAAGAAATTTTGGAAAAAAAAATCAGAAGCAGAACCCACAGAATTATTTATGCTAAACCTACTGCATAGTTAGGCATGTTTTAACAAACAGGTTGGAAACAAAATTTTATTCTCAATTTCAAAATCCTTGTTTACAATTCTAAATAGTAAATTTAGAGGATAGTGAACAGCATACTTTATGCAGTGAAGATCCCCTCAATAAAGATTCCTTATAGTGATGTGAATTCTCATCTATTTCGCCGAACAATATTTCTGCAAATGATCGCCTTCCAGATATGGACTGGCAGCAAGAAAAAAATTAAATTTAAAAGAATACAAAGAAGTAAGGCTCATAGTTCTAGAAATTGAAAATGTGAGTTACCTGGTTGTGATTTTCCGCATACGTAAGCATCTTATCAGCATATTCTCTTTTGGAAACTAATGTGTTAACAATCTACAACATTAGAAGTAACAACAACGAAATTATAGAATTTAATAAAAGAACAGCACCAACCAAAAAATTTCATTCAATGAAGGAATGATAAATTATAGTCAAGTATACAACCTTAGTCATGTTCCATTCATAATCAGGAACACTATCAAGAAGAGTTGACCACATATCAGGCACAGAAAGGTTGACATAGTAATCAAATCCAAGTCCACCTTGAGAAGTGGGCTCACATAATCCGGGATAAAATGTTGCCTGAGCAATAATGGATACAAAAATTATATTATACAAAGCAATATGATGATCTCAGGATAATGACAGCTAAACTTAGAAAAACAAGCACCTCAAAGCTTGCAGGCAAGGGAAACTAGATGAATAAATGCAAATCAATAAAGAAACAAGAGAAAATGAATGAATAAATGCAAATCATCATGTACACCTAAGAAGATATATTAAATAATTAACAAAGCACGTTTTCAGTACCCCAGCCCCGCCCCCAAGAAAAAGAAAGAGAAACATAGCAGATAGTTTATATTTTACCTTTATTTGTTATATCAGCTTACTGAATCTTGACAAATGTTCATCTTTTCAATAGGTTAGCCTTCTTGATGAACCGTTTTAAAGAACTAAGCCTTCTAACAACTAGGTGGGGCTAACTACATAGATTAAATGATATGAATGAGATATAAGAAAAACCATCTCCTTTTAAAAACCCATTTAGAGTAAAATTTCTTTAACTGGTTACTCCAAAAGTTTATTTTAGTCTTCCTTCATTCCTTTTAGTCACTCTATCTTGCATTTGACCATATGTGCAACCAACTAGCTAGCAATTTGGAAGCATGCACATAGTTCCAATTCACAATAAATGCCTACTTGTTTTTTTCACTCTTAAGAAGTGTGATGCACATAAGTATGCAAAAGCATCTAAAATTCTAAGTAAATGAAAAGAACATAAATACTTACATCTTCCGCTATTGTGACAATATTTGGGTGAAGAGAATGCAGTATCTCATTGGCTAGGATAAGATATACTAGCGCATCCTTGTCCACATATTGGTTGCAATACCTGAATGAAACTAACATTTAAAATCAATACAACTTTTAATATCATTGTTTATCCTATTTTAAAACCAATCTGAGTAATACAAATCAGTTGACTTGACATTCTGCAAATGTCAAGTTGTATCACAAGGAGAAACAAACAAAAAATTGACAACCATACAAGAAACCTTAAAGAATCTTTTGAAACTGTAAAAGTACAATAATAAAAATGACTTCAGAAACAGCATTGGGGTTCAAGCAACGTCTTGGAACTAAAATATCTTTGTAAAAAACAACCAAAACTCAGGTATAAAAACCAAATAAACTTTGAAAAGGCCTTACTCCTCCAAGTCTCCAGTAAAAGAAGCAAAACCGTTGTGAGTGTACAGCATAGATGAAACTGAATGAAACTGAAATCCATCAATTTGATACTCTACAATCCACCTGTTCAAACATCAATTCATGAGTAATTTAGCATATGTGAAATGAAGAAGCAATAAACAAATAATAATAATAAACCAAGTTCTGTATAAAATAATTAATTAATAAACCAATCAGGTAGAAAAGACAATGGCTCAAAGAGAAAACTACAAGTGTACTCTACATCGCTGTGTTTACTTTGCAATTGCATATACCAGTTCAAGTTTGATACAAGGAAATGCAAAACATCAGGGTCGCCATATTTGAACATTCTGGTTCCCCAAAATTTGTGTTGCCCTCGTTTTCCTATTCAACAAGGAAAGGTGAAATCAAAAGTGGTATTTACAGGTATTGAACTGATGGCAAAGCTGAGCAGGAAAAATCAATACATTGTCTTCTTTTAATAAGGAACCAAAAGAAATATCATACACAGGAAACATATAAAACTATCTCATCGGACAACAAAAAAGTTTGTCCAAACAGCATGCCTGACCTTTTAACAGTTGTTAGATAGTCATGTATTTAAAAAATTTAAAAAGCAGAGATGAAATTTAATATATCAATAATTGACATCAGATAACAGAGAAAGCATCATTCCTCATATAACAGAGGATGACAAGGGAAAAACTTGCATGTGACTAAATAAAGAGGTTTCAGCAGTATGAACAGCTACCGGAACGAAAAAAACAGTCATTTGATCCATCAAACATTGATAATCCGACCATCTCATCTGCTGCTGCATATGAATGGACAATTTCTAAGAAGACGAGCAGCCCTAGTCCTGTGCAGTCAAAGGCAGAGTTAGAAAAATAGTCTCGCACAACAAATACAAAGAGACTTTCGTCATTATATATTATACATTTGTTATATTTATAGCATTTACTGCAAAATCAGGAAACGTATGTCCTGGGGCAGTAACCATTTATGGCTTAACTTGCTTTTTTGTTTCCTGTCTTCTTTTAATTTAGACAAATATCCAGTTAGCTTGATGGTCTCATGTGAAGGCTATCCTTCTATTGTAATGAAGGCAAATAATTAAACTAGTATAACTTATCATGCTCTTTCTATCTCCAAATTTTAATCTTAACAGTTAAGATTAAACTCTACTCACTATAAAGGTTTTGGGTGTGTACAGGATGTTAAAAATGCCTGACATTGTGCTCTCTTTCCACAGGATTTTATTGTACTTCACAGGAGCATAATTCCAGGATTTTAAGCCGTTCAAAATGATACAGTAAATGCATTAAATAATAGTATGCTCAAGTATCTCTTGTTAAAATTCATTTAGTGTTCTTTGGTATTAGTGTCAAGGAAGTTGCACTCATTTAATATTAGCCTAGGAAACAGTCTCTACTAAGTCTATAAAAGAGGCTATATGTGAAGAAGATCTTGAATAACCTATGTACTACATACATTTGACTAAAATATAAAGCATTCTCATTCTCTAAATATTCTGTTTCTCTCGCTTTCTAAATTCAATATAAGCATCAACACATTTCTATACCAACAACTTTAAGGATTTTGCTAAGTTGGACTTATCATTTTGAGTTAATATTTTCTTTCTTTCCTCTTTTTATTTTCTTCGTAGATTAAGGAGGATTACTGATCCACCTGCTTTTGTGTTCTCCCCTTTCAAAGTGAATTATTGTTATATCCACAAAACAAAAAACAGACATAACTGAATTCAAAGGACATATCAACTTAGATCAGCATCTTATCACACTTCAGTTCACTGAAATTTCTTTTTGTCAGAATGGCAAAAACACACTTCTAAGAGCAAAGAACTTATCCAATACCTTAAAAGCTGCAATCGTCAACATGGTCAGTACAAGCAATAGAAAACATCAGTACAGCATAAAAAATGCTTACCATGGGCCTCATCAACTAATCTCTTGAAGTCCTCAGGAATACCATATCGGCTACTAACAGCAAAATAGTTTGTAACCTGCACCATTGGGTCAATGTTTGAGCATGTCACTAAAGGTCAGAGGGGCAACAAAATTCTAACAAAACTTATAAACAGATATAAGTGGCATGCCAGCATATACAAGGTGTGCACATAGTTTGTGTCAGTATCAAGGCTTAAAAGATAAAGCATGTATGGCTTTTGTACAATTCATACACATAAGCTATTACAATCTGGTTTGTCAAATTGCCATCAATTGCTAACAACTTTGTCGTATATATTAATATTTAATAGACTTAATTGTAGTTTTGGTCTCTAATTTACAAAATCTGCAAATTTGATCCCTAAATTTTTTTTGAACCATTTTAGTCCCTTGATTATTAATTATCCATAACTTTGGTCCCCCGGCTTCTTTTTATCCAATTTTGATCCCTTAAATTTTAATTTTCCATAACTCTGTTCAAATTTTAGTTTTAAAAATATACAAAATCACTATCAAATTACATTTAATAACAACTCTCTAAATTGCTACCTTTTTCAATCCTGTAAAACCCACCAGTATCACACGTTAAATCCCAATCTCATTGTGTCATGTGTCTAAAGTAATAGAAGATTGCGGTAATTGAACAGAGTTGCAAATAATTAAAATTAAAGGATCAAAATTGCATAAAAAAATTCTGGGACCAAAATTACAGATAATTAAAAGTCAATGGTATAAACTGTGGGAAAAATATTAGGGACCAAAATACAATTAAGCCTATTTAATAACACTTAACATCAAAGATTTATTAGGTGATTCTCTATATTCTCCTAATTCAAAGTCGATAAAGCCTAGCATGGTTTCCATAACCTAGAATAGAAGCTTCATGTACAGGTTTGAACCCATGACACTAAATATTCATAAACGTAACTTGAAAAACTTTAAAAGAATCTTAATCACAATATAACAACAGTGAGAAAAATAAGTAAGAATTACAGCATTAACTTACTCTGTAACCAACAGTAAAATAATCCTTATGTTCAACAATTCCAATCAGCTGGATGGCATTGTATCCAGCATCCTTAATGTAAGGAAGAACCTGCATTGTGTATTGAGAATATATAACAACAATAAAAAATCAATGGAGCCATTTACAAATATAGACATGGAAGATATGTATAATGGAAAAATTATAAATTCCAACCAAAAGAAATGGGAGAAACCTCGTCTGTGAAATCGTTGAATGAGGATATTTTTGGATCAGAACCACTAATTCCAACATGAGCTTCGTATATCCGCAGGGATGTTGGTACTTTGGGACTTGCATTTTTCCATTTGTATGCTTGCTCAGGGGGTGGTTCCCAGTGAATTGCATAAGCTTGCCTCCCATCAACCTCTGGAATACATTAAATCAGCATCATTCACACATTCTTTTAACACAAATCAGAGGACCCCCATCTCCATCTTCCAAAAAGAAAGTGACCGATGGTCCGGACAAATTTTTCAATAAGCAATTTTAGGAAAAACAATAAGAAAAAAAATGAGTTTCTCCATAAGCTAAAATTAGTTTATACAAAAGTTACTTAAAAGTTTAGAAACATTATGTGAGAAGTTATATATTTTAGCTTATGCATACGCAAATTTTAACTTATGAAGAAGCTTATTTCCTTTTTTCGTTGTCTTTCTATCTATAAGTGCATATAGAAAAGCTTGTCCAAACAAACCCAGGCAATCATGCCTCTTTCCTTCTTTTTTTATGTATTTGGGCATAGCATTCAGCATTTATTGTCTTTTCATAAAATTGAACTTAAAGTAAACATAGAGTCATAGTTTTTAAGTTCTATTCAAACCCAAAATTAACATTAATTGAAAATAGTGTACTATATTACATAGAAAAATGAACAAAACTTAATAATATGGAAATGGTGATAATATATGAATTTATTTCATGGGTATAAATTTGATCACCTACTAGGATAAGGCTTTTGTTGTTATGAGGTATAAATTTTATACTCTCTAAATAAATAATGCCCACATCAAGGAAGCTATGAACATATCTTCCAAGTCCAAGATGCATTTTAGCTAATATGTATGTAGATCTTTACAAAAGAAACAACCATAAGATACTACACTCGACCAAATATAATTCTAATTTATATTCACAAACATTAAATAACTTCTAAGAATCCATATAAGATTTACCTGGCTGCACATATGTAGCCCAAGCAGGCACCCTTTCCAATGGTCCATTTGGAGTGTTGAAGTAGACCCTGTACTTGCTACCATGAGGAATGCTAGGACTATACTTTTTCATCCAAGCCTTCCTACCTTTACGTGTCTCAAACCAGTATGCTATAGGAGGTTTCAGAGAACGCATTTTCTCATGCCATTCAGGATCAACTATAACATTATATATGTCATACTCCTTGCCACTATCCATCGCAGCAGTACGGGAAGGTCCATGCTCTGCTGCCCATGCTTTGTATCTTGTTTTTGGATCTGGTACGTCCGGTATGTCCTCTATGGTTTGAGGTCCATTAGGACCAAATATCTGCTCATATAACTTAACTGGCCCTTCATAACGATTATTTAAGTAACGATCTTCTCCTGGTTCCCAGTACTCATCATTTGCTTTCTTTAAGATCTCTTCCAAAGTGATACCACTATCCCCTTTATCATAATCATCTGCATAGTTATACATTTGAAAATAGTATTTATCTGGCTCTTCTCCCTCTCTCAGCTTATCTTGAAGAATGATAAACCAATATCCATAATCATCATGACCAAAGTAATGCTCTCTTGCACAATTTTCTGTAGGTGACCAATCATTGAAGTCACCAACAATTGCACAATAGCGAGCCCCTGCATTTACTAGCTTGTCAAAAACCAAGAAACTGTGGACACACTAAGAAATTATTGTAGCTGAAAATAAACAAGATAAACTAGACTACACATTCAACATTAGGATTTTGAGAATTGGAAAGACCCCAAAGGAAAATATATGGGATATGTCAAACCTGGAGCCCATTCCATATAATCCACACGATGTTCTGGATGACGATGCATTCCCAATAATTCAAACCTGGACCAATACACGCACATATTTGTAAAATTAATTAACACTGAGTTACTAACAATAATTTCAAATATCATAATTCCATGGCAAAAAACTTCAAGAACACACAGGAAACATAAGATACATAACATTATTTTTCAAAACTATGGTTGATGGAATTGATAAAAGTTAAGACCCATTACAAGGAATAATGCTTAGAGCTGAGAGAACCAAAATGCAAAATTATGTACCAAATTACAAGCTTAAAGCCACATTATAATGGAACTAACCCAGAAGCTAGAATCATGAAGTTAGCGTGCCGTTTCAAAATTTCATCTTTGATGTCCTTCAATATTTTATACCTGCAAAACCCAGCAATTAACATCTTATATCTTATAATGCCAAACATCAAATTAGAGGCAAAAAAAGGTGCCCAACATATCCATGTCATTCACTTGGACAACCAAAATAAAAACGAAATAGTTTCCCCTCATTTTATTTACAAATAAGTACCTTAGCCCATGCTTCATAAACTATTCTTAGTCTCAATGACCCTCTTTACTTAAACCAAACTTTCCCAAATTTTTTGTAGGAACCCTGAACAAGATTTTCCAAAGAAGGGATCTGACTTTTTTCTAAACGGAGCTAGTCACTTTGAAGAATAAAATTAGTTCAGTGTATGTTTGATCATAAGTTGGGAGAGCTCAAAAAAACTTTCCTTTCAAAGCAACAAATTCTTTCTTTTTTATTTTGTCTATTAGAAATGGGGGATGTGTATTACAATTCCTAAAAACACTCTACCAACTTTTCTCCAAACATAGCCTCAGTTCTTCATGAAAATAATCAATAGTTGATATCACGAACACACACATAACAAAAACAAGAATGTGCTGAAATATGAACACTTAATTTTCTCATTGAAGATTAAAATTAATGACTTTACCATCACTAACACTAAAAGAGCCTAAGAAGCAGAGTGTGAGTGTAATATCATGTGAAGAGAGTGTCAGCACCCCACTACTAAAAAATCTAACTTTCCATCACAATCACTAAAACCAAACACCCCAGAAAAGCCGAACGAAAATGCCACCAAACAAGACCCAACTTTCATTTTAAATTTTCCAAATTTCATGCCTTTCACGGAGGAACAGGGCAAACGCTTTGTGGGAAATGCCGCGTTTTTCGAGAAAGCCAGCAGGGTCAATACCCTTTTCGCCATCATCACTTGTGGTTTCCGTTTTGGTCTCTGTCTGTTTCTTCTTCGGCTTTTGGCGTTTCTTGGGGTTCTCGGAAGCAGCACAGGCCGTTTTTGTTGTCGTTCTTGTTCTGCGTTGGAAAGTGAGGTTTTGGGGTTTGGTTTGGGAGGGAGGGAAGGAGGTGGCGGTGGTTGGAGGGAAGTAGAATTTGAATGGGATTGAAAGGGTTGACATTGTTTGATTGGGATAAGGAAGAAGAACACAGTGAGCACTATGCTCTGTACTCAGTGTTGTGTTGCCTTTGGTTACAAGAGAGGTTTTAGAGTCCACCTTTTTGGCAATAATCTGACAAGAGCAAAATAGAAAAGAATATCTTCTGACTTTCAATTCAAAAAATAATATGAAATGAAAAAAAAATGTATATTTTTACACTTCTACATTCTTATTAGAATTCATAGGAGTCATATACAGTACAATTTAGTTAAGAGTAAAAAAAAAAGGAATTTTAAACTATGTTTTTTAATATTTAATAGAAATATATCAAATTAAAATATTAGAAAATATATTATTAAATATAAAATGTAAACATATTTATAAAAAATAATTTAATATGTGTGTAAAATGTTGGTGGAGGGTCATATTTTGTTACTTGGTTAGCCATGGATGGAAACAAGATGTTCACCAAAAAAGAATATATAATTGTAAGTTTTTATCATACAACAAGATGAGTCACATTACTACATGATGCATTTGCTCACTATCACCTTATGATTGATTGAGGAACAAACACATTTAACTTTGTTGAGACTTAAATTACATACACTTCTAGGCCATGAAGATCGTTTGTACAACTAGAGTTGTTTGGCTACATTAACTAGTTACACAAATTTTGGCAATGAGAGTTTCACAAGTATAGACATGGGAAAGAGATTTTTTATAATCAACTAATGTAAGCCATCATGCAACAAATCAAAGGATACATTACTCTTCAAGGTTCTTTTAACAAATTAAGATTGTTTTGTTTTTATTGATTTTTTTTTCAAAAAATTACAAATTAGAGTTAATTGTGTCAACATGACACAATTTTAATACAAAGAAGTTGTCCAATAGTAACACAATTTTTGTTATGTCAAAGTGAAGTTGTATCAATTTGATACTACTTTAGTTCTAAGGATGAACTGGTGTCAACTTGACATGACTTTTATTAATGAAATTATTCTTTTAAAGTAAAATCATGTCTTAGTGGTATGACTTTTGTGCAAATCAATATTTTATTTTATTTTATTTACATACGTGTTTTGAATAAAAAAATATTAATATATATAATATTAGTTAATGTAAATAATAGATAATTTTAAAATCATTTCATTGGTATAATAGGTTTTCATCTAGTTTATTTTTAAAATTCTTTATTAATAGGTACAATATACCTATGTATCTTTTTGTTAACATATGAGTTTTGGTATAGTCCCTCCATATATTTTATATTTTCTTTATTTTTTTCTTTTTTTAATAATAATATTCTTTTCATGTGATGGCAAAAAAAAATAATAGATAAATTTAATGCAAATAGTAGTAGTTAATTAATTATTTAATTATAGTTTAAATAATCAAGTCGATAACAATGATAACAAAGATACCGATGATGATCCACCTCCGTCCGACACTCACTCTCTACAAAGACCTCAAAGACAAATGAAAAGATCACCTTGTGACATGTCTTCCCATAGATAAATTACTTACTATAATGCAAAATTTGCTTTTTATTTTGATTTTGTAATGAATTTGACTATTTTGTGTATGTGTAATGAATATCTTCTCATCATCATTTCTAAAAGATATCCATCTACTCCTATTTATTTTCCACATGCACAATAATTATTTCTTTTTATTTTCCAAATACACAATAATAAATTTTTTTTCACAATTATAGTTTGTCTATATAAAATTAGTAATAGCCAAATATGAAACAATACAATATTAAACATTTTTTTTTCTAACAAAAAACTCCTACAAAAATTTATTTATCAAACAATCAAATAAAAATATTACATAACTTACTACCATTCAACACACAAATTTAATTTATTTAAACTATAATTAAATATTACTATTTACATAAAATTTATCTACTACATTACATTAATTAATACTATATATATTAACATTTTTTATTTGAAACACATATCTAAAGAAAATAAAATAAATAAGGACTTATACAACAAGTTGGCACAAATTCATTCTCAATACTAAAAATGTGTCATCTTGACACGACTTCACTTTGATATGGAAAAAATCATTCCACCATTACATGATTTTTTATATTAAAGTCATCTCACTTTAGCATAATTAGCCCCAATCCATAATTTTTTTAAAACTAACCTCATTTCAGTGAAAAGTAAGTAAAATTGTCCCAGTTTAGTAAAAAAAACACTCTTCAATGTATAGTAATTAACTATGTAAATGTTTTTATAGACTTAAATGTTTGAGCATTTATAATCACTGTTGCTTAGTAGGCCATTTGAACAAATTTGGATTCTTTGTTGGATATTTGATGTTATTTATCTACTCTCTTTTAAAATATATTAAAAAAATCTAATATACCAAAATCAGTATATTTTTTAAGACACACAGACATCACTAAAAACTCCTCGAAAGGATCCAAACTCCATTTTGACAAATTTGTACCCTTTGATAAGAGCAAGATTTGAATGGCATTTGATAGTTTTCACGAGGATTCCTCGTATGATGATGCCTTGTGCGCCAATCCATTGGAAAGGTTTACATGACAATTTGGACGTGTGAAAGAGATTCTTCGTTCTCATGTGTCTTTATGATGGAGCATTTATCAATGTTTACAAAAATTGTTATTGAATGCCCTTATAAATAAGCTTAATAGTCAATGATCATTAAACTCAACTATTTGTTAATACATTCAATATAAAAAAAACTTGAAGCTCTTTACAATATATTTTTCATTATTCAGAAGCATAAATTTTGTTCACACACATAATGTTTTATCTGTAAAAGAATTTGTTGATTAGAGACAATACTTTTCAATTATATTATAATTCATAATTGAAGGACTTCATAAAATAACCTTTACACTAACCGTATTCCAATTAAACTTTAAAAAAAAGTACACCATAACGTGATCTTTTTAAACCACTATTGTAATGAAGTTCAAGTGTACAAATAATACCATAGTTGATCAGAAAAACATAATTCGAAGCTAAAAAAGTATCAATTGTTAGCTATATTCCAGTTAGCTACAGACCAAAAAAAGGAAAAGAACTTGCTGCAAGACAAGATCATTGAGGTGAATCACACTGTACTAGCAAATTAAAATTTGAAGCAGAGCATAAATCCACAAGACACAGGAACCAACATGATTATAGTATGCTGCAACTTTATAACATTGTGTTTACTCTCATTCTCCTTACCTCGTTCTCACATACACACGGCTCTCCCGTACACACATTCTCTAATTAGTATAAACAAGCACTGTGTAAAAAAAACAAAAAAAAAACAAAAATTGGAAGATTTTGCATGTTTTTATGGTATTTAAAGCAACTATGGACTTTATTATCACCAATTCCATCGCATCAATTACAAAGGTAAATGAATACAATACACTTCAGAACATCTGTGTGCTAATACACAGTTTGTATATATAGAATGAGAGAGAGAGATTACAGCTTCTAGCTATTCTTGTTTCTTAGGGTATTCCCTCGGTCCAAATATTGTGGACCCAACTCTCACATTAGTACTACCCATTTCAATCTGGAAAGGCAAAAAATATTTATCAACAGTTGCACGTATACAATTGACTAAGAGTAAAAGAAATCAGTTAGTTGAGAAATCTTTAAGTAGTTCAAACAAAGACTTTAGTAACGTATCTATCAACTAGTAGTATCTTCAAAATGCTTCACAAATCACATCCAATACTAATTAAAAGAAATGTGGTAGTGTCCTCATAACCATATCTATAAAACTTCGAAAAATGCTAACACACTCTTTTAAGACTTTATTGTTGGGTAAAATTCATGTAAGAATGCAGATTTCACCCTTATTTGATGAATTTCATTTATGATTTAGTGAGATCTTTCTGGATTCCATTCAATAATGACAAATATTTTACAAAGTGTGTTGTTAGCATTCTTCATACACTATCATTATCACTACAAGTATCAAACAAAACATGCCCATTGAAAGATGGAATCACGCAATGCAACTATCAAGAAAATTATACTTTAGCACACTATTCCATACCGCTAACTCAAAATCACCAGACATGCCCATTGAAAGTTCACATTGTTCCTCGGGCATTTCAAGTGCCTTGCATACTTCAGATCTGCAATTTGACAGGGTCTGATTTTTCACAAAAGAGAAAACCTTATTAAACAGACAAGTAGAATTTGGAACTAAAGGCACATAAAACATTACTACAAAAGCAACAAAATGATGGTAAAAAATGCAGAACAAATTTCAACAAAACAACATGAAGACAATAAATGAAATGCATTTCTTAAATGGAAAAGTTCTGACAAACAAGAAATGGATCATTTCAAGAAGTGCTCCCCCACATGCTTCAGAATATAATAGAATCTGCACCTGAAAGTTCTGTGGGGTTGAGGTATAGTCTGCCATTCCTATTGTCATTAAGCCAGAGAACACTAGGTTTGGGCAGCTCAATTTCACGTGTTTTGCAAGCTCAACGCAATTAGAAGGATCAACACCAGATTTGGCTGCAAAAAATATAAGAACCCATACAAAAAAAAATTATTTATTTAAAATATGTAAGAAATAAGAGCATTATGCTACGACAAACAATGCACTAAAAAGTACTTGAAACAATGCAATACATAATGAATGAATTTGATACGCTGTGTTAACAAACAATGATGGAATAGCTAAAATTCTCCAATCCAACAGATATCAAACTATCTTAGGAGTGACTGATTAAGTAGCATTACCGTGTCAATATTGAAATGAATAAATAAAAGTTTAATGCAGTAAATAAACCATGGGATAAGGGGAAATATTTGAATTACTTATATTCTTCCAATTTATGGAATTCCATGGGTATTACAGGAATACAATGAATACTAATTCCCTGATGCCAAATTAAGAACTCTTAGTACGGTAAGACAAGTCAGTAACACAAATATACAATTTACAATCTACACATGAAGGATTTGCTAATACCTCAAGAAGGAATTTTCCTCACATCCAAAGGTATTGGTGGTATCTCAAAAGAACCAAAAAGTGTAAAAAAGAGTTAAGAGTAACTCATTAGTCAAACTTACATTCTTCACCACTGGTATTTACTTGCACCAAAACCCGCAAGGGATCTCTTCCAAGGGTTGATACCATACGATCAAGATTATTTGCTATCTACAGTTCCAGAGGTACAAGAACACTTTAAGGTGAGTCAAATAGCTAATGGTATTGATTAGAAAATTAGCTGTACCAACACCAAAATTTGAAATTTTAACTAGTTATTTGCTAGGTATAATATACACCTTGTCCACAGCAACAGCAATGCGAAAAGTAGTTAATAAGGGAGCACAACATAAAGACAACTTTTATCTAGATTCATTCAGATTTTATTAGTGAATAAAATACAATAATTAACAACAAATTCATATCTCCAAGAACTACAAGTAACATTGATTTTACATCTCTACCTTCTGATTGTCCACACTCTCAAACACGGCCAGATTTGGAACACCACCTACATAAAGTATGCAACTTTAACATTCAGCTAATATAAGGTGCTGAAGAAAGGAACAGCCGAATAAGCTATAACAAGAGAATGCCATTGTAGAAACATTTTTAACAATCACAGAGCCAACCAAAAAGATGTAGAAAAACTATGTACCAGCTCGGATAGCAAAATTGAACTGGCATCACCACTCAATCACCTTTATATTGAAATTTAATCCCTATTTCATCTCTGCCATTTGTTACTATTGCAACACTATGAGATTGGTATGGCGTGCTAATATGACATATAAGGATTATAATCATCATGTAATGGAACCAAAAATAGTATTCAGACCTAAAATTAAAATAAATTGTATGGACTAAATTGAAAATCAATGTATCACGTAGGAACCAGAGATTTTTAAAAGAAGTAATTGAAGAAGTTCTAACTTCGAATTTTCAAACACTTCTAGCGGTGTGTAACTTGCTAAAGCACTCTTTAAACAAATGAGAGATATGACAATATACTCCCAGTTATATTTTTCAATAAATAATATATGCATTGATAGTATAAACTTTTTCACAAGGTTACCCAATCATAGAACTTGTTAACTTGTATAATAACTACCTTAAAACTTGGGTCAAAGAAAATTTCTGATTAGTTGACATAGCTTACCTATTAAACTCTTATTTATTTTAAAAGAAAGTATTTTAGCAATATTTCAACTTAGATTTATTAAAGAGTAAATAGTCAGCAGTATCCACTCATGGTGTAGAGAGTAAGTTTGTTAACTTTTACAATATCTATCATACTCCCTCTAGACTCGAATATAACGAAAATAATTAATTTCACACTGATCCAAAAAGGCAATTAACATAATTTAATTCTAATAATTTCCATTAAAAAATACTTTAGTTTTCTAAAATGTTCTTCATTCAAACTTAATATTATGAAGAAAAGAGAGTCATTGAGCTAATATAGTGCTTCTACAAACACAAGGTAGCCTTCCATGTATGCAAAACTAGAAGGCTCTGATATGATGACCAACATTAAAATCAAAAGCAACCAAAGGCCTCATTTTCCATCCAAATCCTACCACCCTAGTGAAAGCATAGAAGGGAAATCATTCTACATCAATAAACTAAAAAATAAATTCAGCAACAATTTTTTTTTTAAATTACCCAAAAGTGTTTTGACTTTGTTGCTCTGCAAGTGCCCAATGAAATGCCATTCAACGTCTTGCGGAAGCTGCAGGCACGTCCAAAATCAAATCATTAGAAATTTCCATTCACAACACAAGGGAACACAACAAAGTAGCATTTATATTTTGAATCCTAAATATCAATTAAAATATGAAAAGGGAAAAAAATGAAAGAAATCAAAGTAATCATTGCAACACCTGAGGAGCTTTTTCAACGATTTCTTGGACGTAATTTTCGCCGAAGCAGCGGTGACCCGCGTCGTAGAGTTGTCGAATCAGAGTGACGGGTTTCGTCTTGGAAACCGCCACGACCCGGACCAGGTCGGGTTTGGAGCCGGAACGCTCAGCCGCCTGCTGCACCCGGAGCATCACCGACCGCAATGCCGCCAAGGCGGCGCCCTCCGCCACCAGCGGAGAAGTCATGGAATCTGGAATCGGAAAAAAGTGGCGCGTTGTGTGGCGTCTCTTCTGTTGAGGTGGTTGAACACTCAACACAAAACAAAAGCCCAACGAGCCAGAAAAAAAAGGTTAAATAATTAACAATATCTCTATTTTTTTATTTTACAAAAGTATGTATATATAATTGTGTGTTTTTTAAATAAATAATATTTTAATTTTTATAATATTATGATTTATCAAATTTGATTTTCATTTTTCTTAAAATTTACCAAATTTTTACTGTAAAAAACTTTACATTTTTTCTTATTTGTTATTGGGTGTAAAATTCAACACATAAAGTTATTTATATTTCAACTCTTGCAGTTTGTCACGATGTCAGTTTAATTATTTGGTTGATTTAGAGTTGTTTTATTCATATTTATTCATCAAATATAACTAAATATTAAAGGAATTAAATTTTGAAACTGCATTTTACTATAGATTAATAAAATTTTATTAATGAGCTAATTATATATTGAAAATAATATACCATGATTTACCCATTATTCTCACAATCGATTAATTAAAAACATTATCAAATCAAACTAATGTATTTTTATTTTTATTTACGTGCTTGGTATTTTTAACCATTTATCAATTTTAATTTTTAATCCACCAATTGAATTTCAACATTTTCTTAACACAAATTGTCCATAGGTAAAACTTAACTTCATATCACAATTTAAATTGTTTTATACAGTTAAAATATTTATTTTATATTTGAATTAAATATTAAAAAAAATCTTGATCTCATCCCATGGAGTTAACGCTGGTTAAAAATATTTGCATGAGTTTTATCATACGATGAAATGTGTTAAAACGATCTCAACTTTCGGTAAAAATCAATATTAATCTCTATATTTAAAAATGATGAATTTAGTGTGTGTTTTTTATAATTAGTGAATTTTGTCCCCATCTTGGTATTATGAGTTTTAAAAAGGGAGACCAAATTTATTAATTATTATGAAAAATGCATGAACTAAAAATATTATTTTTAATAGGAGGAAGATAAATTTTGAACAAAGTTAATATCTAAACTAAAACACATTTTAGGCTTTATTTTTACAAAATATTTGTTTAATGAAAAGACTAACATGTTGTGACTTCCTTTGTATGGTATCTATAGTTTTCAAGCAATTTATGCAATCACTTTTGTGTATTGAATTCTATTGTTCTAAATCAATTTAATTATTCTTTTAGATAAGAGTTATTCTAAAACAAATAGTATTTGTCTCCTCTTCTCGTTATCTCATACTCTCATTCTTGTTTTGGATTTTCGGTCACAAGGTTTATTGGTTTGGACTCAGAATGGTTCTCGATTGTGGAATATGAGATTTACCTTATCTTGTTTGGTCAGGTTCAACTATAAGCTTTTGGGCTCATAATCAACTCTCAGGTGGGTGGGTGTACCTGCAAGGGTCTCCGATGATAAAGTCAAAATTAATTTGTTTAGTTATCAGATAAAAATCACCCTACTTACCTCTTAAGTAGATCACCTATTGGTTGATTCTCCCTCCACCATATCAATTCAGACCAACACTCAACACACTGGCGTGAAATGTCTTTTTTGTCCTTAATGATTTCAAATTTTTGTTTTCCGGATATTCATATCCGTAAGTCAAATTACAAAGTTCCGGATATAGAAATCCATAACTAATATGTCACTTATGGATTTCACCATCCGGAAGCTTACCTGAACAACATAAATGACTTTCCGGATATCAAAATCCGTAAGCAAATACAAATGAGTTATGGATTCAATTCTCAACACCATTTACAACACACCATTCTGGATATAAAAATCTGGAACTCATAACTCACTTCTGGATATGACAATCCAGAAGCTTAAATGAAATACAAAAATGACCTTCCGGATTTTGAAATCTAGAATGTATAAAACTCACTTTCGTATTTGTACATCCATAAGCAAAAATAAAATCAAGGGTAATGTTGGATTTTAAAATTTGCGTTGGGTGCATGTCATAAATGATATGGTGCAGGAAGCAATTGTCTCACCTATTTATAGAACTTACTTGTTGAACTTTTGACTTAATTAAGTTTTTACTCTTTACAACCTTTCAATTATTAAATATAGTGTAAATGTTTTAGACTTATTTATTGGACTTTGATATAATATTTTCTTATTTTATTATTTATTTATTTTAATTAAACTTTTCATTATGATGATGACCTCTCGATCTTTCATGGGAGATCTAGATTAGTTTCATAGGAAGAAATTTTTAGACCATAGTTTTGTGATATATATATATATATATATCACAAATTTCTAAAAAATAATTTTTGTTACATCTTTAAATTTCAAAAATACATTGTGAACTTGTAATAATTAGATTTTTTTTGGTTCAATTACTTGATAGTTTGAAATTAAAGTAAAATGAACTTGAAGTGTATCGTTCCCACATTATTGAAGTTGTTGTATTTTACAAGTAAGTTGAAGAAGACCATTTTTCAATTGCTAGCAAAGTCTTGATTTTGAATATTAAAAAATACTCTTAGATTCGTGGATCTCTCATCATTACCTTCTGATTTATTTAAAAAAAATGAAGAGAAAATGATGGATATGTAAGATATTTGATAAAATACTAATTTATTCTTACATTTGACATTTATTTTTGAAAAATTAGTTTACTATTAGATTTTCTTTAATTGTTCTATAATTATTATTGGCAATAAATAAATAATATTTTTAATTTTTTTTTTGTTTTCTCAACTTTTAAACTAAAAATATACTTAAAGGGAAATTTTAACATTATACTATAAAATAAAATATCTATTTTCATTAATTTGAATTAATCATACCGATCTATAAACTTTTTATTCAAATTTATTATTTCTTCATTAAATTAAATTAAATCATCACCTCACCTTATTTTTAAATCAATCTTTCACTTCCTATACTCCTAACCAAATAAAGCAGAATGCTTATTTGTATCCCTAACTAGAAGAGGAAAACTCCTAAAAAAATAACAATTCATCCAAAACTAAATTAAAAGTTTTTCCAAAAGCATTAAAAAAAACTCAAAAAGTAATTGCTCATGTTACCAAGACATGCTCAAGTGACCAAAACTTTCAAGAAAACAAAGTAAATTGTAGTTCTAAAATAATTTATTGCAAATGAGAATGTGAGACTTAATTGTCACATCACATCTCAGATTTTGCTCCCTTTTACTCATTGGCAGAGAGCCTAATTTATGAGAAATCACACATTTCAATATCATCAGTTTTTTTTCTAAATATTTTTTTATGCCAACATGATATTCATTGGTCAAACAATCTAATATATAAAACAACTATTCTGATAAAGGTGAAAGATATCTTGGGAGGCACTTATGCATGCACGTGGACACCCCATTTGAACGAAAATCCATGCCACCACTTTATTTTGGTTCTGATCTGTATATTATTGGATATCTTCATTTTTCAGAAATACCTTAAGTAAAGGTTTCTTCAGCTCCTCTTTTTTGTTTTCTTCAATGATAAGTTTTCTGATTCATGCCACTTCATTACCAACAACTCTTAGAGCATTTTCAATTCAACAAATCTGGTTAAATTTAGAGATTTTCCAATTAACTTATCTAAGCACTAAACTGATTGTCATAGTTTAACTTTGAATACATTTAATGCAGATAAAATCAAAGTAGATAGCAGTAAACCTTTTCTGGGAACAATGAAATAACACACTGTCTGCTTGAAATCGTGTTATGTAATTAAAATAATCCATAAGCATGGTGCTTCAAATTAACACACCAGATTTGAGAAAAGAAGAAGATCAAGTTTCTTGTTCAATCAGTTTACTTCACATTGAATACTTTTGTGTATAACAGGTCAAGAAATTTGATCAAAAGAAACTATGAGGAACAAAATAAACTATAACAGAACATTGAACTATGTTGCGGTATATATTTTGTTAGATAATCACCACAAATGTGGTTCACTTTATTGAATATTTTTAATAAAATGACAAACCTCGTATAATAATAACAATATAGGACCCTATTGGGGACTCATATGATGATGATGATGATGATAAACCTTAGGCATAATCGCACATTCCATAGACACAATATTCACCTACTTCACACCGATGGTTACACTCCCCACAATGCCTCTTGTCGAAGTTGGTGTCCACACATTGCCCTCTACAGCATGTTTCTGTGAACTTGCACTTTTTCTTGCATGTACCACAGTTGTGTTTGTCATACCCTACATCCATGCACTTGTTGTTGCAGCATGTGGAGTTCTTCACACCCACCAAACTGCACACCTCTTTGTCCTTGTGGCAGTGATCAGCAGCATTAGGGTTTTTAACTTGAGCAAGGAAGCGGCTCACCCTCTTGGAAGGGAGAAGAATGTTGTTTTGACGAGTGGTAGATGGTGGTGGTGATGAAGAGGGAAAATCATGGTGCAGAAAGGAGGGGTTTGATTCCTGTTGGGTGATGGTCTTCATTGTGAGTGTGATGGACAAAGCCATGGTTGTTGCTACGATGAATATTGCCTTTAGGAGCTCCATGGCCTTGCCAGTGTCAAGAGGTGGTTGAAGGTGTACTCAGAAGGAGATGATGAAGATGAGAAGAGGGTTTTTGTTTGTGTGCTTGTTCTGTTGGGAATGAAAATGTGGTAGAAAATGAAGGGGGAGGGTTAGGGTTTATAAGAAGGGAAGTGGGGGGAGAAGTTGACGCCGCAAAAGTGGTAAAAGTTTATGAGGAGGTTGCATGGTGCATGCTAATGGAAGAGTGTGATGGAATTCTAATGTATATTCTATTTTGTTTGACCTTAAAAAGCTTCAACCACTTGTGTTACTTGAGCACCACAACACCATGCATTTTAAACTCTTCTTTTCCTCCTTCATATGATATAATATAGTTTTCCATTGCTGATAAAAAAACTCTTCTTCCTCCATGATCTCTTGTACCCTTCAGCTCTGTGATGCAAGGAACTTGAATATGGAGAAGCTTTTGATTGATGCACACTTATGTTGTGAGAGAGTCAAAGGGTAGTAATGAGTTTTCAGCATTATATGAGCCACCACATCTGATGAAACCGCAGTGGACGGCCTGAGGAAATTCAGGCACACTGCTAGGGTAAGCAAAGGCATTTCGTCATACACGTTAACAGCATAACTTATATTTTACAAATTCTACAAACTCACATACGTTCCTTCAAGCAAAACAAATTCTAATCAAACTTTAATTCTTTCAAATTAATTCATTATTTACAATACATTAAATATTTTTTCTAAAAGTATTCATAATAATAAGAATGTAACTAAGAAAGAGATAATATGTTTTTTTATTTTCACTTTTTTTAACCGAAATATGGTTGTTTTTGAAAAAATTACAGGACATTGTGTTATCATGATTTCATTACAAGGAAGTCGTATCAAAATAATACGATTTATGACATGTTAAAGGTAAAGTCGTGTCAAAGTAATACGACTTCAGTTCAAATTGATTACATTAAAAGCTAAAAGAAAAATGATAGTTTGACAACTCCAAAAGTTATATATAATTCTTGATATGATGAGTTTAAAATAAATATATATAATAAAAATTAAATTTGTAATTAAATGATATGAAAAAATATTAAAATAATAGTATTGAGTGTTGTAATGTGATTGTATAAAAATTGTGGATTATTGATGATTACCCTAAAATATATGATTTTCACACAATGAAATCAAGTAATATGACTTTTTCATATCCGTAATTTTTTCAAAAACAACCCTACAGTAAGAAAGAGAAAAATTGCTTCCATTTATGAAAATTCCGAGATAACACGAAGAAATTTGAGAGGTATTGATTAAAAGTTGAATTATTACATACTCATTTTAAAACTTTAACTAATAAAATAAAATGGAAAGAGTAGTAACTAGTACACGTGTGGTGTGTAAAGCATAGAAAGAAAAATGAGGAATAAAGAATATGAAGAGGTTGAAAGGGCACCTTATGATAGCTGTTGATAGATGATACATACATAGACTTTGAATATTGGTCCCAATTTCTTTTTGGCTTTGACTAGGGATTTTTTAGGTCTTTGTGCTTTAGTTATTGCCATAATATTTGTTTTATCACCAAAGGGAAACGTAAAATGTAAACAAGACTAGAGCCATGAATGTGATAGTTCCAATTTTCCCACCACATACATAAGGAATATTCTAAGGCTAAACAAGTATTATTATTTTATTACAAAAATTTGCATATGCAACAACATACGTATGTTCTTGTTGTTATAGTTGTAATTTCTAGCATTAAAATTGGATCATGGTAAATTGAACAAGCTCTAAACCACTAGGCTTCGAAATAATGGAGTGAGACGAGAATTCACATGTATTTTTGAAATTATGTTAAAATATAAAATTATCAATATGAAGTACAAAGCAAAATAAAACAAAATATTTTTTAAATATACAGTTACACTAGATTTTTTTTTTTACATTGATTGACATTTTTAAAAACTTATAGAATCAAAGTAGATTTTGAGTGAAGTAGAAAACATATAGGATAATGTGATTTAAAAAGTAGATATTTAACATAGGTTATGCATTAAATCAATGTATTATTACTAGAAAAAAAAATCAAAATAACTTCTATAAAAATAACATCAATCAAAATATCATATTATTAGCCGATTCTAACATGACATATATACTAGATCAAAAGGCTTGTCATATATGGTTGAAGTAGGGAGACTTGAATGCAAAATATTTGCATTTAGTAATTAATTGGAGAAGAGCAAGAAATGGTATTAGCGGGTTGAGGGACAATGGTCATTGGTACGACGAGTAGGACATGGTGAAGAAAAATGTTAGATATTTTTACAAATTCAAGTTTAGTGGAGATGTTTGTCAGCATGTCAGGCTAGATAATATAGATTTCAATAAGATTACAGATGAAGACAATGCCATGTTGATAAGAAGCATATCTGAAGAGGGAATAAAGGATGTCGTGTGGAGTTGTGATAGTGTTAAAAGTCTGGGACCTGATGGCTTCAACTTTGGGTTTATAAAGTTTTGTTGGGAAGAGATTAAGATGGATTTCATTAGGGCAGTGCAAGATTTTAACTATCAATTATTTAGATTCTAAATTTGGTAGAAAAATCTTTGGTAACTAATTAGATACCAAATTAGAAACTATTTATCAATAATAGAAACTAATTTAGAAACCAATAATTTTTTTAGTCTCTAAAATAATATCTAATTTAGTTAATATATAAACTAATCATTTTAGGTCTTTAAAATTGGTTTCTATTTAATGATTTTCTTGTAGTTTAGACCAATTTCTCTAGTGGGTTGTTTGTATAAAGTTATTGATGTTAGGCAATCTGCATTCTTGGAGGGTAGAGGGCTAATGGATAGTGTTCTGGTGGCCAATGAAGTTTTAGACGAAGTAAATAGGAGAAAAAGTAGCTTTGTTTTCTTCGAGGTTGATTACAAAAAAGGCATTTGACTCAGTTATTTGAGAATTTATTTACTACATGATGGAAATGTTAGGATTCTGCAGGAAATGGATTGGATGGATTAGAGCTTGTCTTGAATCCTCATCGATGTTTGTGTTAGTATATGAGAGTCCTTAGGAATTCAAACCAAATAAGGGGTTGAGACAAGGAGATCCTTTAGCGTCGTTTTTATTTATCATCGTGGCTGAAGGTTTAGCTGGGATAGTAAGGAAGGCAGTTGAAAAAAAGTTGTTAGAGAGCTTAGAGAACAGAGATAAGTAGACAAAGGTGAATATGCCCCAGTACACAAATGACACTATGTTCTTTTGTAAAGAAAACATTTAAAGTGTGTTTGTTATTAAGGTTATCCTAAATTGCTTCGAATTAGCATTAGGTTAGAAGGTAAATTTTTAGAAGAGTAGAATTGGAGGGGTAGGGAGCAACTTTCATTCGTTACAATGCTTCGCGGCTATCTTGAATTGTGAGGTGATGAAAACTTTGTTTAAGTATCTGGGTTAGCTTGTAAGGGGATGTCATAAAAGGAGCAAGTTTTGGGAAGGGATGGTGGAGAAAGTGAGGAACAAACTTGGCAGATGGAAAGACAAGTTTATCTCTATGGCAAGATGATTATGCTTGATAAAATTTGTGTTATCTTCTCTTCCCTTGTTTTATATGTCATTATACAGAATGTCGGTTATGGTGGCGAAGGACATTGTGAAGCTACTGAGGAACTTCTTGTGGGGATGGGGCTTGGAAGGCAAAAAAATAACGTGAGCTTTGTGGAAAAAGGTTTGTGAGCCGAAGGAAGAGGGATGATAGAAATGTTAGAGATAAATTTTTGAGATTTTTTTCTATTTGTGTTGATAAGGAATTTAGACTTTGGTAGGGAGGGGAGAGGGATTATAATATGGAGTGGTCTTGGAAGATAGGATGGTGTGTATGGATAGCAGTTGTAGACGAATTGTGGAAGCATATGAATAAGAAGTTTTTTTTTTAAATGGTAGGATAGATCATATTGAGATTTTCACAATGACGCAATTGAAGGTTTGGTCATGGATGACTTCCAAGGTTCATCTTACAAGTTTTTCGTATTCTGACTAGTGCATTGAGTCATTGGTATGCACGAAATCTATAAAAAAGTATTAGGTGGTGGAGCAAGTTTTGATGAGTTGCGAGGTATGATGATAAATATTTGTAGTTGGTTTGGTTTAATTTTTCTGTTGTTTTTACTTTTGGATATAAGGAGTCTTAAGTTGCCATGTTTGTTGCTTTAGTCTAGTTTAGAATTTCGTCTTTTTGATGTGATTCATGTAAGGAGTCTCAAGCTAGCTTGCTTGTATAAGGGTTGAGGTATCTTGAAATACCTCTATTATTTATTCATTTTTTGCTAATAAAAAAATATCAATTTTCTTAAAAATATTAAAAAATATAAAATTATTTTAAATTTAATTTTTATATTATGCAAAACGTATACATTGATTAGGCTAATGCTTACTACAATAATAGAGTTGACCATAATCAATTTTAAGTTGACACTAATTACTTTTAAAATATTAATGTTGACCTAGTTGATTATAATATTATTTACTTTTTGTTTTTATATTTATTTAAGTTAGTTTATTAGAGCTACACTAATTTTATTTATTTAAGTTAATATGAATTAAATTAACATAAATATAATATATTTTTAATTTTTAATATTTATTTAAATTAATATTAATTAGATTAATGTTAATATAATATATTTTTAATATTTATTTAACTTACATCGGTTAAGTCAATAATAATTTATATAGTATGAATATGCATGTCTTCATGCATCAAAATAAAAACATAATGAACAATCTGTTTTTGGAAGTTATCATATGTATATATATATTTTGTGGAAAATTGAAAAAGTCTATTATTAAAAGTTCATTCTAAAATGTATTTAGTGTGTTTTGGAAAGTCTATTCTAAAAATCGTGTTCTAGAAATCATGTCCTAAAAATTCCAAAAAACTTGTTCCAAATTCTATAATAGATAACCAAGAAGTGATTTTTACAACGATGAGTTAAATATGTTAAGGTGCACTTAGAAATATCGAGGATGCAGGAAGAAAAAGCCTACTTGTAACCTATTACTGGTCCGAATAAGAAATACTTTCTGCCAAGCCTTCACATTTTGGGCTAAAGCTTTGACAAAAACGCGACGTCGCCTAAGATGATGGGCCTAAAAAAGTCTCACCTAAGTTAGGCACATTCTCCCTGCACCCAACACATTCTAATTGGCACCCAATCACTTAATAGTAAAAGACGAATATACCCTTAATGAAATTTTGAAAACTATAATTGTGATATGCACCCAATCACCTGCACCAACCCTATTCTTCT
>Ga0123342_1001400_pt1 | contig 40513 bp, 18 predicted proteins | sample Turbeawhitnodule_FD_89960 | JGI IMG/M metagenome (GOLD analysis project Ga0123342, IMG submission 89960) | Root nodule microbial communities of legume samples collected from Mexico - Turtle bean Mexico white nodule | ecosystem: Host-associated > Plants > Roots > Nodule | place: Mexico: Nepantla...
AAAAATGTTTTTTTGTCTTTTAAAAAATTGCGAACACCCCTTTAAACAATTCCCCCCCCTCCCCCCCATCTAGTTTAAAACCATCTTTTCTAACAGTCCTGACAGTAACTCAAAACATCTCAGTACACTTTTATAATCATAATATTTTGTAGACTGAGCTCACATGAAAATAGAGTGTCATCAACAAATTGCAATAAGTTTACTTTGACCTCCTTACACCCAATCCTAACCCATTGGTATAATTTCTTTTGGACCACCTATCTAACTAACCATGCTAAGCCTTTTGTGGCTATAAGGAAAAGAAAAGGGGGTCATATGATCCCCTTGTATAAGCCCTCTAAAAGGATTTATTTTCTGTGTTGGGCTTCCATTCACTAAGATTGGTATTATTGAGGACTTCATACATGTCTTTATCCAGCCTATCCACTTGCTACAAAAGCTCAATCTCCTCATCATATAGTACATGAATTCCCAATTGATTGATTTGTAAGATTTCTCATACTCCACTATGACTACTCTTTTCTTCCTCTTTCTACTCTTTTCCACTACTACTAGTGGGTTATCTTTATTGGGAACCATTGTTATGAATGATGCATTACATCCTCTCAGTATGTTACCAGTATTTTGGAAGTGATCAACAACTTGGACTATATATTGTTTTAAGGTTTCCTAATTATCCTTAATTATGAGAAAGTTTGAAACCATCAAGCCCTAGACTCTTAGTACTCCCACACTAAAAGATTGCTTCCCTATTTATGCCTCCTCAATACAACTTACAATCCTACTTCTAATTCTATATTATTATCTATCCTAATACCAATTTCATCTATAGCACAAAACCTATTTTCAAAGAAATCTTTTATCGCTTGCTTAACCTTAGAAGGTTCCTCACACCAGGTTCATTGGTTGTTCAATCTTTTCACTTCATTTTTCATTCTTCTCCTCCTAATTCTAGAATGAAAATATTTAGAATTAGGATCACTCTGCTATAGTCATTTAGTCTTAGCCTTTTGTTTTAGGGTTGAGACTTCCTTATTCCTTACTTCTTTTAACCGACTGAGCAGGTTTATGTGTTCAACCCTTTTATCCTCATCTAAGCTACTTTCATTGTACATAAATCTTCTAACTACTTAACAATTTATTGTTTCTTAGTGTTACATGCATCCAAAGACCTCCTTATTCCATGTTCTTATTAGGTTAGCTTTCAATCTCTTCAGTTTCTCTTTTAATATTATCATTTCATTCCCTTGTACAATGTATGAGTTCCAAAGTGTTTTTATCATTACATTAAACCCATGAATAGTACTCCATGCATTAAGCGTCCTGAAAGGAAAGGTTTGGGTCCCCACTTGTCAAGGTATAATATATTACTTAGAGTAAAACCACTTTTCCATTCAATTAAAGGAAGACCATAATTCTATATATCCTACTCTTAGTTATGTCATTAGGTCTAAACTAAGTATATTCCCCCTCAATGGCACATCAAATAACTTAGCATAACTTATGAATTCATTAAAATCCCCTCATTTCTCTTTTATTACTCCCCTGAATTTATCCCATTTTTCTCACTAAACTTCCTAACAACATTAACATCTCCCACTACCCACCGGTGTTTGCAAGTTTCTACCAATTTTAATTTAGTTTTTTTATCCCGCAAAACAATTTTACCATTGATATTAGAGAGGGTGAATATACATTTAAGGAAAAAAGTGGTATCCTATTATTATTATCATCATTCAATGCATGAATTATTTATGTTATGTAAATGTTTTTCTCATTTTAAATATTAATATTTATATATGGTATTATCAATGTTAAAGACCAAATCCTCTTTATAACATTACATAAAAAAATAACATAAGAGATTTTAGAAAGAAAAAAAAAATCTTCTTCATCATCTTTTTAAATTAGTTTCTCTAAGTCCATGGTCATATTAGATTAGATATGTTCAACCATCAATATAATCAGCATTTGAACTTAATAAGGATATACAAAGATGATTCTCCAATATAAAACTAATTTCCATAAAAATAACACTAAACAATCCATAATCAAATAATAATTTTCACGCAAAGAAAACTTAAGACTATAGGAAGCTAAATAATTTGATTTACACTATTAAGGGAATGATGCAAAATTACAAAAAGAACATCGATCATGAGTTTGTAAAGGGAAAAAAAAAGTGATAAAATGTGGTTATTTTGCATCTTTTGTTGTGCTCTTTCTTGAGATGCTTATTTTGTTTTCAACTACAACAAATAAAGAACTTGCCATGCATCCAAGATCAGTTTGTTCTTTTCTGATCAGAGTCTCACTATCAACAAATTACTGTTCCATATTCACAAACTGAGAAATATAATAAGCCTGATGAAAAAATAAATCAGAAGCAACTCCAAACAATCTTCTCCTTCTGGCGTGCATTTTCAAGTCTCAAACTCATCACAATGGAACATATGGGGCACAAAGCTGTTGAGCTCGCTGAACATGTTTTCAGCTCCTTCTCCATAGATATTGGAATCTTCACACTCGAAATAGGTCTGAATGTCATCGGGAAACGTGCACGGCAGCAACTCAGACTCCGACCTTTCCGTCGACAAATCCGCGGCGGAGGTCATCTCCATCATCTCCTTGAACTTGGACGACTGAAGCAAAAGTCCTAGGGCTGACGTGGCGCCAGATGGTCGAGGCTGAGCCATTGTCGATTCTTGACTCTGGAAAAAATTGAACCCTTGTTGTTCATTAGAGCTTGGGGTAGAGTTGGTCTCAGAATTAGGGTTAGGGTTAGCGTGAAGAATGTTAGAGTTCACAGTGTTATCGTTGTTGTTGGGCTTAAGCCACTTGATGTAGCGGCTAAGGTCGAAATTGGTCACGGCGTTGAGTCCTCGATATTCAATAGCTGCCATGTCATATGCTGTGGCAGCTTCTTCTTGTGTTGCTGTAAATATTGGAAACATGATCCATTTAAACTAATTTTTCATAAATCACAACAATTATTTGTTCTAGCTAGAAATTAAATAACCAAAATTGTTAATATACATAACTAATTTCTCTCCTTTTTTTCTTTCCTTTCTCGATATAAATAAAATTGTACTACTTTAGTTTATCTTTGAAAGAGTTGTTGATTTTGAAAAATTTTTCTTTTTCTACATTTGCATTTATTTAACCTTCCTTCCATAACTTTTAATTTGAAAAATTTAACCACAAAAAATTCGTTCTAAAATTTACATTTAAAATGTGTGTTAGAGTGTACAATGTTATAGTTTTTCTTAAACTTTTCTTTATATTGTTTCATTTATATTTCTTTGTAATGTCATCTAAATTTGTTTCCTTTAAATTTAAACTCAGATGAAAATTATCGTAAATTTTCTTTATTGAAATTAGGTTAATATGATATGAATACTTTGTATATACTAAAACATTATTTAATGTTCAAAGAGTTTTTAATAAATTAAAAATAAAGTATAATTAAAAGAATATTCTTAAAATGACAAATATTTTTCTTAAGAAAAAGACTATTGTAGGGAAAAGAAACAATCTTAAGCTACTATTATTATCGTAAAAGAAGAATTGAGGGTGAAGTGTAACATTTACTTAATTTACTTACGATAGTTTTAATTATTTATTGGTTCAAATCCTAACTCAAATAAAAATAATATTATTAAAAAATTTATTTAAAAAAATAAAAAAAGAAGTGGTACCGTAAGTTCCGAGGTAAAGATACTTGTTGCCAAAAACCCTGCCAATCCGAGCCTCCCATCTTCCGTTATGATGGTGTCTGAACATTATCAATCAACAAATTTGAAAGAAAAATAGAAATAAGAAATCATTTTTTATATGATAATGCATTTTACGTAAAAAAAAAACACTATAATATTTTTTAATTTAATTTATTTCCAACAAGTGATATATTTCCAACAATGAAACTTTATAATCATATTTACTTGAATCTAAATTTAAAAGAGAAAACATCCAAATGACATGAGAAAAGAATAAAAATGAAAATAAATAAATAAAAACAAGAGAAATCCCGTAACGTTATTGTAAAACACATTTTTATGTAAATTTCCAAATGAAAATTTTCTGTGGTTAAAATTTTCAGACTAAATGCTAAAGAGTAAATTTTAACTTTTGTTAAATAAATATCAAGTCTCAAAAAGTTTTCAGATAAAAATCTGTGAGGACAATTTAATTGTTATCTAATAAATAAATAAAAAACTTTAAGGCCAACAACTTCTCTTAGAAAGATTAAAAGAAGAGGAAAGTTTAACTTTTTATCAAACAAATTAAAATAAAAAAACTTCAAAGTCAACAGTAACTATTAGAAATATTAAAAAAATGTGCCGAACGTCTATTAATATTAAATTTTTTAATAAAAACTATAAAAGACTATTATATAGGAACCTAGGGAGTATTGTATTCCCTCCCTATCTATTTTCAATTAAGAATTATAATATTTTTTAAAATTTTAATAAATATTCATAAGATATTATATTTTATTCTACTCATTTCTCTATCACAATATATATATATATATACTAATTAAAAATTAGGTAAAATGAAAATAAAATGACAGAAAAGCAATTAGCTTTGTTTTAAATATAAAAAATTACAATTAAATAAAATATTTTTAAAAAAATTGAACACCTAAAAGAGAGAGGAGGAAGTAGAATGTACTTTTACCCTTTTTTCATAATTTTTTAATTAAAAGCGGTTTATATAATGTTTTAAAAGAATTATAAAATAAAAAATTTAGAGATAAAAAATAAAGTTTGATAATTTAGAGGGCAGAAATAATATTTAATCATAAAATAATTTCTTCTCTTCATTTTCATGTATTAGTTTTGTAAAAGTTAAGGAATAAAAAAAAATTAATTCTAACAAAGAAGTGAAGCAGTAAACTGTATCTATCACAATAAATATATTTAAAAATTTGCGATATTCAACTCTATAAATAATGAATAAATAGAACAATAATGTTTTTTTTTTAAAAAAATTTGTAGGGAATAATACCTTGCAACACCTCTGTATTTAGACACTCCACGAGAAAAACCGCTGCTTTTCCTGCAATTTATTTAAATTTTTTTATAAAGAAGGCGAAAATAAGGTTTTGTTGAAGCATAAAAGAAGGTGGAAGAAAATTTACCTTCTTAATGATCCAATATACTCTTCCCGTGATTGACACTCCATTTCTTTCACTTCATTCTGGTAGGTTGATAACTACAAATGGGAACAAAAATGTGTTATTTTTTTTTTCTTTCTCAACATTAACACATTTTTGTTACGAAAAAATAATTATTTTTCTGAAGTATACTTTTTTTTTAAATATAAAAAGAAAATTTCTCCCATTTTATTCATTAAACTGATCATTCACTAGTGTTGTCGCAATTCGATTAAGAAAGTATTTAATTTGGTTTTTCTTTCACAAATAGTGTAATAAAATAAAATTGGACAAGTGGTATTTGTCAGGTAAAATTTTAATTTCATATTAAATTGAAGTTGTATTTGTAGAACTTTAATTATATCAAATTCCATGTACAATTTGTCCAATTCTAAAATAATTTATTTTCCAATTCAGAAAATATCAAATTGGAGAAGAAAAAAAACCATCTAATTCGGATTTCTGATTTCCTTTCTGGTTGTTCTCCTCAAAGAATTTATGATTCCCCAACAATAAAGAACCTATTTTGATAAATAAAATATTCTTTGGGTAATTTTAAAAAAATAATATTATTTGAGAAAAAGTTGAAAATGACTAGAGAAAAGTGTTGTTTGAAGAGAGAAAGAGAGTACTGGAAAATTAAGGATGGTATCTTGACCCCAGTACTTCAATGCTGCTAGATCGTAAGCGTGTGCGGCAGCCTCTTCATCGTCATAAGCACCTTCAACAACACATTATATATGCTCCATTAATTCTTTACTTTTTCTGCTCATAAACACCAAATCATGTAATATTTTAGAATATTATAGAGACATACCGAGGTAGACTAACGTAGGATGCGAAGAACCATTGCCAAATCCAAAGGAAAAACGTTAGTGACTTCATCATGATAACTACTGCATAAAAATCTGAGTATATTCTAGCTATCTAATTAGTAAAAGAAGAAGAAAAAACACAAAAAAGGACATGGCTAGACAGGATCATGAAACCTTGTCGTCCTTTCTTGTTCTGTGACTCATTCCAGCAATTCTTGTCCCACAAATGTGCTTCATATCGGCCTGTCCATCGGTGCCTATGAAATTGTAAGAAATCAAGGGAACACATGTTATCAATGTCCCAATAACAAGAAAATAAAAAAATGTATTTGTAAGTTATAGATTTAAGGTAATAGCAACAAAATTACGAATTGAAATGATAAGAAAGGGAGACCTAACCTAGTGACTCCTCTGTATATTGAGCTGCGTTGAGGAGGGGAATCTCTAGGGACACTTCTTCTTGTTCGTTTGACCTTGGTGGGGACAGTGTTGGTTGCGTTAAGGTTAGTGTTAGTGCTTGCATTGGTTTTGTTGTGTCTTTGGTGCTTCCCCATGGAAAGAAAGTGAGAGCAGAGAGAAGGATATTTTTGATGGAAGAGAAATATGACTTAGTCGTGAAATGAAGAGGATTTTAAAGTGAAGGAAAAGGGAAAGATTGTGCTGGCAATTACAGGGGATAGCCGGCTATGGATCGTTGTTTCTGGCCGTCTCCCCAACCGGCTCCACTGCTAAATTCTTTCTTCCTTGTCTTTACTTCAACTTTCATTCTCACATTATTTACATTCATTAAGTTTTTCATTTGTTTTCTTCCCACATAAACAATTATTCTCTGTTATTCATTGTTTTCTATTCTTTAAGATATAGTAAAATAGTTTCATCCACCCTCATAGATGACACGGGAGGGAAAGGAGTTGAGAGACTCTGATGATGACAACTTGGTTGGATTATTAGTTTTTTAAATTCTAGGAGTTCTATGAGTGCCATTTGAAGGTTTTTGCATGGATGTAGTGTAATTTTTTCCGTATGCTACAGTTTTGGGTAAAAAAACAAATTTCTACAAAGATGGATAAGTTGTGTACCACTAGGATGATTTTATTGGATGGTTTTGTGAGAACATCAGCAATTTGATGATTGGAGGAGATTGACAATAGCTGAAAGAGTTTGGATTGTAGTTTTTCACGTACAACATGACAATCTATTTCTATATGTTTTGTTCTTTTATGGAAACTTGGATTGTGAGCTATATACCTTGCTGATTGATTATCACAGTAGACAGTAATTGAGTTCTGAATTTTTATTTTGAATTCATCGATCAAATATTTTAGCCATTGAATCTCACAAGTTAGAGTAGCAAGTGCACAATATTCAGCTTCGGATGATGATCATGATACAGTAGATTGCTTCTTGGATTTCCAGCTGATCAGGGAGGAGCCCAGGAAAACATAAAAACTAGTTGTTGATCGCCTAGTTTGTGGACAGCTTGCCCAATCTAAATCGCAAAAATCTTTGAGTTGGATATCATAATTTGCAGGAAAGAAAATCCCTTGTTCAGGAGTTCCCTTAATGTAAGGTAGAACTCGGTGTGCAACATTGTGATGTTATGAAGTAGGTGCCCGCAAGAATTGACCTAAAAACTGAACGCAATAACATATGTCGGGTCTGGTGTTTGTAAGATATATTAGCCTCCCAATGAGTCTTCGATAAGCAGTAACATCCTTTAAGATAATTCCTTCTTAAAACGTGTTTTTCGTATCCTTCATCATAGGCGTGACACAAGACTTAGCAGCAAGGAGACCAGCGTCATTGACGATGTCTAGAGCATATTTTCTTTGCGAAACATGAATGCCCTCATTAGATCTGTCTATCTCGAGACCTAGGAAGAACTTTAAATCGCCCAAGTCTTTTACTTTAAAAACTTTGTTTAGGTGTTGTGTCACTTGTTCAATGTCAGATATAGATTTTCTTGCAAGAATAATGTCAACTAGCAACATAGTAAAACTGTTTTCATAATTTTTTATGAATAAAGAATGATCATAAACAGATTGAGTGAAACCAATTTTGTTAAGAGAAGAAGTAAGTTTAGCAAATCATTGTCGGCTTGCCTGTTTCAAGCCATATAAAGATTTAACTAGCTTGCAAACTTGTCCAATTTTGACCTTGATGCCACATGGAAGTAACATGTAAACTTCCTCATTTAGTTCCCTAGGTAGAAACACATTGTTTACATCTTTAGAGAGAATATGACTTATAAATGCTTATTTATATAAGAGAAAAATTTCATTGGTAAATGTTTTACAAATAAAGTTCATTCTCTCTAAGTCGTCTAGTAAATAATCTTATAATCTAACATGTAAAAGCTTTATGAAAATTATTGCATGCACAACCATAAATTCATGCAAAAACACTTATAATCTTTTGTCTAAAATATGACATTTGGAGCTCGATTGTTGATCTTTGTCTTTTGTATCAAGTGTGTAGTATGATTACTTTTTGACTAACACCACTTTTCTATAGTACTCTATATACACGTGTAAGATAACTTTATCTTCTCCAAATTCCTTTATATTACTAACATTAACAAAGTGAACATAGAATTCAAAAAAATCAAATGTATAAATTAATATTAATAATATGTTAATGATAAAACAATTAAAAAATGTGTCGTGATTACACATGCAAACTCTATCAAAATTTACATCTTATAGACTATTTTATTTTCATATCACATCTAATCTTTATTTAGGCTTATAATTCATCTAGTTTCTTCACATGATATTTTGCTTCTTTAGCGTGTAAGCATAATTTAAATTTACCATAATTTTTTTGAATTTTGATTTTCTCTTTTAATTTGAATGAAAAAACAATAAATATATACATATCTCAATTAATTTTAAACCGATACTTACAATATCAATACATTTTAATTGATTACCTAAATAAGTTTTATTTATATATTAATAATTAATTTATAAATTAATTCCAATTAAAAATGTGTTTTAAATATTAAGTAAACCATTATTAAAAATATATATAAAAATTAAAAGTTTTGGATTTAAAAAAAAATCAAAGTTGACACTTAAGCAATTACTTTATTATAAAAAATAATTTAAAGCCATCCATATAGTAATAACTTTTTTCATAGTGAACTTGTCATTCCAATAACGATTTATCTAAATCCTAATTATTTTAAAATTAAGCTTAAATTAGTTTTAAGTTCTAAATACATTATTAATTTTTATTTTGAATACTCAATAAATTATTTTTTGAATTAAGTGATTAATGAATTAGAAAATTTTGATTTAAATATCTGAGAAAATATTTGTTTATATTTTATGTCTGAAGTTATTTTTTATATAGTGACAACCAATATATTTTTATGGTATGATGAGATACGCTATGAATACAAATAATAAAAATAACACATAGTTTTTAACAGGATCATATTTCAATTTGACTAACATGTAAACACTAACAAAAAATAATTAGAAAAATAAGTTCAATTTATTACCCAACTTAATACTTAAAATAAAAGTTATTCATATATATTAATCACCTTATACTTATTTCAGCTATAAAATTATCCATTTTAATAATTATGAACCAAAATTGCACCACTCTGTTCAAAGAAACCCCTCAAAAGGGGACTTCACCTTAGACAAAGCCTAGTTTAGCGGCTGTGGTATTTCGACAAAATTCAGTAGAATGGGGTCACGACGACGACGTTTGGTCTCAGTATTATTAACACGTTCCTTTACCAACGTTCAATCTCTAGTCAACAATTGTTGACTAATTGTGAATTGAAGTCTGAGTTTGCGGTTTTCAGTGTAAGATCCCAGTCTGTTGGACCTCTGATTCCAATTCTGATTCCATGTTAGGGTTTTAAAGGACATACTTCCAGCTTCCTCATTCCCATGGAATTGAAAAAGGGAAAGCTTGTCAGGTATCTTAATTTGTTACGACTCCTTCGATTGGTTGCTAGAGCTTCAAGCTTTCAATGCGTGAATTTTAACTAAAAAAGTTTCATTTTTTTTATTTGGGCCTTGCTCTGTACTATTCAAACTCGTTCATTCACTGCAAATGAATAAAATTTTGTTTCTTAAACAATTTTAATTTTCTGAATTTCTTTTCATTTGAGAACATTGTGATGTATGATCTAAGAATTTTACGTTTTAGGTTCTACTCGGATGGCAAAAAGCAGAAAAAACCACTGTGGGGAGCAACTGATCCTCCAGCGCTTAAACCTAGCAATTTGCTGCCATTGGGCAAGAATAGAATTGGTGAAACATTTAGAATTAGCGGATCCAAGGTATTCCCGGAGGACCACGAGCCGTGGCGCAAAAGAATACTTGACCCTGGTAGTGAGATTGTGTTGAAATGGAACCGGGTCTTCATAGTTTCATGCTTGGTGGCTCTTTTTGTTGATCCGTTGTACTTTTATTTGCCTAGTGTGATAGAAAATACAGGGTCTTCATGTGTAAGGACAGACTTAACATTGCGCATTGTTGTGACCTTTCTGCGCACTATTGCTGACCTCTTTTACCTGTTGCACCTGATAATTAAGTTCAGGACAGCATATGTGGCACCAAGCTCACGGGTATTTGGCAGGGGGGAACTTGTCATGGACCCAAAGAAGATTGCAAGAAGATATATCAGATCTGATTTCTTCATTGATTTTATTGCCACACTCCCTCTACCTCAGGTGTGTTGTTCTAGTGTGGTACTACTTGATCTTTTACATCATATAACTTTACTGCAAACTTCTCTGGTTGTTGATTTTGATTTGTGCCATAAAAATAGTGATAAAGATAATCTAGAAAAATATTTAGTCGGAAAAATTATCTTTACGGTAAATGTACAAGTTTTTGAGTTCATTGTAAATTTCTAATTTTGGGCATGGTACGATAACCACTATATTATAATAATGTAATAAATAAAGCTAACTGTATTGGAGATTCTCCCTTTTCCATTCTGGGCCAACATACAGAACTAAGGTCATGAATCAATTAAGCAGGTTTGTCACTAAAAGGGTTCTTTCTTATCTTCCACCACTTGACCACTTTAGGTGGCCCATTTTTTGTAATGTAAGATCTAGATTCTTATATTATTGCTTTAAGTGATGCATATACACCGCCAAAATGAAATTTAATGGAAAGAGTCTAAAACATGGTATACTAATATGTCCAATTTGAGGGCAGTCCGTGATATTGCAAATACTTAAGTTATGCAAACATAGCAGTTTAGTTGGTTTACATTTTTGAAGTATTTTGCAGGTGAGGTATGTAGATAGCTGATTGAACTTTTTTCTCTTTCAGATGGTCATCTGGTTTATTATCCCAGCAACAAGAAGCCCTCAAACTGATCACAAGAATAATGCGCTTGCATTGATTGTTTTGCTCCAGTATGTTCCAAGATTATATTTGATTTTTCCATTAAGTTCTCAAATAATCAAAGCAACAGGAGTGGTTACAAAGACTGCTTGGGCAGGAGCTGCATATAACTTGCTACTGTATATGTTAGCTAGCCATGTATGACGTTTTGATTGGTTTTATGATTCTATTTTTAAATTCTCTCTCTCTCTCTCTCTCAAACACACATATCCACCCACCTACACATATGAACTCTTTGAAGTCTGAATCTTTTTGACTCAAGTCTAGTTTTCTGTTAAAAGAAATTAACAGTATATGCTTCTATTTTTGTTATTGCAGGTTTTAGGGGCATCTTGGTATCTTCTATCTGTGGACCGATACACTACTTGTTTGAAATCCTTTTGCAAAAAGGAACAAAATCCTGAAAATTGCTTTGGCTACCTGGACTGCAGTTCTTTAAATGCTGAGCTGCGCAAGATATGGGCGAATAGTACAAATGTGTTTAGCAGCTGTGATCCCAGTAATAATGATATTAATTTCAAGTTTGGAATATTTGAAAATGCAGTAAAGAAACATGTTGTTTCTTCAGTCTTCATTCCAAAATACCTTTATTGTTTATGGTGGGGATTGCAGCAATTAAGGTATGACTTGTATTTCCATGAGTACTGAAAATTGATTTTATAATTGGTGCATATGATTAATTAATGTTTTGTTGAAATAGTTCACCTTGAGATTTACTTCATCTCAAGATGATGCTGACTGCAATGCTGGTGTAAAAATTAAAAGGTTTAGGATGGAGGAGAGAAAAGAGGTTGTCAATGCTCTAAAAAATGTTAAATTATTTCATATTCATATTAGATGTGTTTTATAATCCAAATCTCTAAATAACTTTTATAGTAATAATCTAGTTTAGGTATTGATGTAGCTCCATGATATGGTTCTAGGCCAACTGGTAAAGGATATACTGAATGAATAGGTCCATATACTGGACCAGTAACTAAAAGTGCTCACAATATGGAATGTCCATTCTGTTAAGGAATACGAATGGCCCTGGAATGAGTTAGTTAGATGAGGTTGCAGGTAAATGGCACGTGATAGCAAATGAGTATTTAGGAGTGGGGGAAATGAACATTGTGGTTTGTTTGGCAGGCATATAGCTGGGTATAGAATATTATTTTGGAGTTGCTTAGGCTTTGATCTTTCTTTCATCACTATAAAAGCTCATTGAGCTCTCCTTTTAGTCTAATAAACTCTATGAAACTGAATTCTATTGTCAATTTCTGTCACACCACCAATGTTGTCAAACTTGAGGATCGTAAGAGGATTGGAAAGGGAGATAACAAATCATAACTCGACTTGTAAGAGTTATGAGTATACGAAAAATTATATTCGTAGACTTGGGCATGCACTAAAAATAATATAGATGACAAAAATAACTTATAACAAGTCCTAAGTAGTAATATCCAATACATAAAACAACTCAAAATAGATTAAAAATTGATAAAAGTACTCATAAATAAATCGGATAATAAATTGACAGATGTTAAATAAAAACAAACTATCCAAGGAAATCATTCATATTAAAACACAGAATAGTCATCCTGCTCCACATTATCTTCATTTTCATTAGTGTCATCTCCATGACCTTCATCATTATTAGCAATTGGAGGAACCTCCAAATTATCCATAGGTGCAACATCGCCACCACCAACATTTGCATCTTCTCCTCCATAGTCCATTGATCATCATAAGCAAGATCATCAAATTTATAGTAATTTGTTTTGCTAACATCCTTCTTCTTGTTCAATCTTGATTTAGTCATCACAAACGCCACATCATTCATGGTCTTTTTCCGTTAACAATTTCTTTTCTCGGTGTGAACCAAAATAATTATAAAATTAAGTAACACGTCATACTAGCCTACTAGATGGTATAGGTAAATAATTATAAAATCAATTCCATAAATTTAAATTCATATCCTCTGAAAAGCGCTCCAATTATGCTCACAATCAGATGAACTACAAGCCCACCATTCTGCTGGAGTTTTGATTCTGAGTGCATTTTGAGCAATTAGACTACCAAAATATCAAAATATGCTCTTGAAACTCCCAATATGAGCATCAATCTTACCGATCTCATCAATGTCTCCCACCAACATGTCTAAACCGTCATACATTCCTTGCTTCACTTCATAATTAGCTTTAAACTCAACATTATGGTGCAACATGGGATAATATCCTCCAACATGCAATGGCCTATGCAATTGATTGTCTCACATTTGATTTTGTATCTTCTCTTTAGTAATATCCATTTCTTCATAAATAAATCACATGGTTGGTTTCTCATGTGAATCCACCATGCGCAAGGGAAGAGCATCCCTCATGGAATAAAAAATATTTTTTCCAAACTCCCTTATCTAATATCAAATTTTCCACAAGCTTTCCATCTCTAGTCTTTACAAATTGACTAGATTGTGACACGTTGGATGTGAACATCCTAATAAGCGATCATTTATTTTCATTCAAGCATCCCAAAGTCAAATAAGAACTGACAAAATGAGCATTGACTAGTCTTATCAAAGTTGCCCTTTGTTAAATTTGTGCAACGAGGAAATTAGATCAGTTCTCGAATAGATGTAGTAGGTTGGTTGTGATTTTCTTGCCATTCGCTATTGTCTCATGGCGGAGTGGTATTTTCTTCCCAAAATATTCCAACATTCAATCAATATAACGGGAAGCGCAAGACATCCAATATAACTTTTGTCTCTTTTGCATTATCAAGTCTCTAGTTTCCTTGTAGTTTGTTGCATTATCACTTAGAATTTGGTTTACATTCTCTTGCAAATTTTGTTAGTTGTCTTACATATCTCAGAAGCATCAATAGATTTCAAAAAGACCATCCTTGGACCATTTGCCAAGAAATTAAGTATTGTCCTTCTCCTTCTACCAGTTCATGAATCTGTCATTATTGTGCATCCATATTTTTCCAAAACCATTTATGTTCTTCCAAAATCTAATTGGCCTTTTCAACCTGTTGCTTTAAATATTTCACCCTAATTTCATGGTATGTTAGTGGCTTAAATCTAACACCATGTTTGGCGACCAACTCAAGGATCCTCTTAAACTCTACACTCTTTGCTACATTAAATGGAATACCATTGTTGTAGAAAAATAGAGCAATTTCTTGGCATGCATCCCCTCTCTCGCTTCTCTTGAAAATAACATTCATAGGAGTTTGACTACCCATTTTCTCGAAAATACTTGATGAGTCATTACTCTCTTCTTCTTGCCTTAGTCTTTCTCCAGCATTTTCAGAATCACCCATACTACGACTCCCCCATTCAAATTCTTTGCATCTTGATTTTTCAATAAAATTTTGGTGCAGCTGATAAACCACATCCAACATTAAGTTTTTAACATCTTTAGGAACTGTTATACATCCTCCTACATCTTTTTAAGTTCCTATTAGATGACGCTTAAATCAATAAATTCCACATGTTAATACTTTCTCACAATATTTACATTTCACATTTCTTGCTTTCCCACCAATTGAAACACAATGACTCCATGTATTCCTTGCTCCAAATTCATTTCCTCTTTTAGGAGCAAGACTTGAACCACCTTCAGCTAATGCCATTTTTCCCCTTCAGATTCTAAACAGAATAGAGAACTCCAACAAGAATGGAAGAAGCGAGTAGAACAACAAAAGAAGCAAGCAAACTAACAAAAGAAGTGATTAAAACAAATAGCGAGTAGAAGAGAGAGCAACCAAAATAGCGATTGTGAAGGCAATGCCAGTGACTTTGAAGGCAACACCAACAACAATGGTCGTGACTCGTGATTGTTGCGATGCCGAGAACGATGAAGTTTTGTGTGAATGCTTCAATGGTTGTCGGTGATGGCAATAATGGACTTTCATAAACAAAAATAATGTCAACGTCAAGAGGTGAGTTCGTCGTCGACTTGTGGGTCTCCTTCATTTCGGAATTGCAATGGGAACCCTAGCAGAACATAAGGGACATGTGTTGGGCTTTATTTTTTCAGTCGGGTCAGGTCTTTTGTTTTGCCCACAATAGGCTGTTGAACCATAGCTTCACAAGAGGAAGGATCAACGCAGCGCACAATCCCTTGACTCAATGAGTATCAGTGCAATCTAGTAGTGATCCAAGCCTCACCCGATTCACCATCCACACCAGCTTGTGGCATTCTCCGTACTTGTAGAGTTGTGTGAGTTTGCGAGTTGATTTTAGTTACACTACACACCACAAGTGCAAGTCAAGCTTTTTGTAGAGTTGTGTGAGTTTGCGAGTTGATTTTAGTTACACTACACACCACAAGTGCAAGTCAAGCTTTATAGGTTATTTTTAGCCCAACCTTTGTTTTTTTTTCCACTTACAAGGCACTTTAAACTTAAAAGCTTGAAATAAGAGCCTTAAGAATAAAGTAGCTGTATGACAGTTTTCATTTTTTTAGCTTAAAAGCTTTAAATCTAATGCCTACTATTTATTTTTTTAACTTTGATTTTATTTAAAACTAGTAAAGTCAAACTGTTTTAAAATTTATAAAATAAGTAATCCACACGTAATATTTTAACAACACTGCACACTACAAGTAGAAGTCAAGCTTTATAGGATGTATTTTTAGTTCAACTTTTTTCTCTCTTAAAATCCACTTTAAACTTAAAAAAATAAAGTAGAAGCTGTTTGGAAGTTTTCATTTTTTTAGCTTAAAAGCTCCTTTAAAGCTAAAGGCTACCTTTTTAAAAGTTGTAAAGTCAAACTATTTTCAAAAGTATAAAATAAGTGCTCGACATATAATATTTTCCCCTGCCCTTCCTCAACTAGTGTGATTTCTCTATCTCTCAACATGGAAGATAGGATTGCTAAGCTTAACTCAAACTTATAAAACCGGCTTATAAAGTGAGGTTTGCATCCACTTATATACTATGAAATTTCCTTATCTCTAGTTGATGTAAGATCTCCTACACCCCCTTCACGTCGAGACTCGCCAATGCGTGCATGTGACTATATATTATGGGTGGTCGATAGCGGCTCAATAGTGGGTGACCTGATAAGTCCAACAAACTCTCACTAGGATAGACTCTAAATGACTCTGATACCATATTAAAATAAAAGAAAAGAAGAATAAGATAAATCTCTTAGTGTATATTGAACACATACAATTATGTTTATATAGAAAAAAAAACATACAAAAAATATGGGCTAAGCCCATTACATAGATAGAAATATCTAATAGTATCTATAATATCTCCTGATATCTCATAATATCTAACAAGTTAAAATCTAGTTATCGGCCAATACTTTTGCAATAGTCTTCATCTTAGATTTTGGGTTTATCTCATCCCTACAAATCCAACTAATAAGGTGACGGGTGAGTAAGATTTTTAATTTCGTCAGATTGATATTATGAGACTTAGTTTTTTCCCAATACTATCTTATGATTGAGGCCTTACCCATCCTTACAAATTTGGCATATAAGATGATAGAAGCCTAAGCTTTTAAGCTCTTATAAGACACTATCTCTTTATAAGCCTAAACTTTCTTGATAAGATGTCTAAGATCTTCTCAGATGTCTAGGTCTAACATTTAAGTTGGTAAAGGGATGAAAAATGCTCTTATATGTAATGTATACGAATAAAATAACTATAATTGTATGTAGCACTGGGAGGGAGTTTGTTATGTCTTAATTTTAATATTTTAGAGATAAATGATATTGTTTTTTATGCTAATTTCTTAATTCTTTTGGCTTTGTTGCAGTTCTTATGGACAGAACCTAGATACTAGCACGTTTATTGGAGAAACATCATTCGCTATTGTCATTGCCATCTTAGGTCTTGTATTATTTTCCCATTTGATTGGGAACATGCAGGTATTTGCATATAATTTGTTTTCCGTGTACAAACAATTACTGTCTAAATTATCAAGAATTTAAAACAAATTTCACCTGTCACCTATTTCAGGTATAGAGTGGAAAAGAATTAAAATTTTCTTGATTTGTTGGGATTTTTGCAAACATTGTTTTTTTTAACCAAGAGGGATATGTTGTGCTACGAAACACAAGGCCAAATAATCTGTGTTAGACTTTATTAGAATAATTTGCAATCTACTATAGACTAATATAATGTGCAGTGTCTAGTTTTTGTTTGTTTGTTTAATTTGATTCCGCATTGAGGTTGTTTCTTTGGCTAGACATATTTGCAATCTATTACTATAAGGCTTGAGGAGTGGAGGCTTAAGCGAAGAGACACAGAAGAGTGGATGAGGCATCGCCAACTCCCTGAAGATTTGAGAAGTCGTGTTAGAAGATTTGTTCAATATAAATGGCTTGCTACTCGCGGAGTTGATGAGGAAACCATTCTACGTGCACTACCTGCTGATCTTAGCCGTGATATTCAAAGGCACCTGTGCTTAGACCTTGTTAGAAGAGTATGATTTCTGCTGACTGTTTTAGTTTCTACAAATCTTTCTGTGCTCATGTCCACAGTTTGAAGCATAATATAGACCATTGTTGATTGTTTCTTCTAGTTCTATCACAAGATCGTATTTTATGATTACCTTTAGTAGAAGCTGTGATGCGTAAATTTTTCACAAAAGGCTTTACTGTCTTGAAGATTTACGCATTAGGTACATCGTTAGTTCGAATTATCTTGTGTCAGAGTTTGTCATTAGCAAGTAGGCTTCTTATTATAGAATAGAATAGAAGTTGGATTGAGAGATTGATTCTCATCGATGCCAATGAACGCAGAATGTTAATAAGTATAAACATTTACTCTATTATAAAGCATTTAAACAAATTCCCTTGTTTTCAGGTTCCCTTCTTCTCACAGATGGATGATCAGCTTCTGGATGCAATATGTGAGCGGCTGGTATCGTCTCTGAGCACTCAAGGCACCTACATTGTTCGTGAGGGTGACCCCGTCAGTGAAATGCTTTTTATCATTAGAGGTAGACTGGATAGTTGTACTACAAATGGTGGCCGGACTGGTTTCTTCAACTCAATCATATTGAGACCTGGAGATTTTTGTGGCGAGGAACTACTTTCTTGGGCATTACTCCCAAAATCAACCATTAATTTGCCTTCTTCAACCAGAACAGTTAAAGCCCTTAGTGAGGTTGAGGCTTTTGCTCTTCGGGCTGAAGACCTCAAGTTTGTTGCCAATCAATTTAGGCGGCTTCACAGTAAGAAACTGCAGCACACTTTTCGATTTTATTCCCACCATTGGAGGACTTGGGCAGCCTGCTTTATACAGGCTGCTTGGCGGCGATACAAGAAAAGGATATCTATGAAAGACATCGGTTTGAGGGAATCCATTCCTTTAGATGAGACAGTAGCTAGCGAGAGAGAACATGAGGACTATTCTGCCAGTTCAAAGACAGCTCAGGCTAAATTGAACCTTGGGGCAACAATTCTTGCTTCCAGATTTGCTGCTAATACACGAAGAGGAGCCTTGAAGATTAAAGATGACATGCCTAAGTTACCGAAGCCCGAAGAACCCGACTTTTCCACTGAAGCAGATGAGGATTAGTTACATTTAGTGGCATATGTTTTTAGATTCAGTGGCAACCTACATATTTCCGTGTGGATAATGAATCTGTAGGTCACAAATCCGGCATATCCCTCTCTGCATAAAGACCCTTGCTGGTAGATGATGTATTTTAACGAGTAAGATACAAAGGGGGATACAAGGTTATGCTCAGCGAATGGCTGTAATGTATTACTACTATACATGTATAATTATTTATGAAGTATTATTATTATATTAATAATTTTTTATACTGTTTTTTTATGGTATTTTTTGGGTTTTTTTTTATCAAAGTTCTTTATTTTTATTATTTATGTTGATTATCAAAGTTGAACTTTTATTAAATAATTTTATTTAATAATTTTAGATTTTGTCTAAGAAAGACAAAGTTTTTAATAATTCAATTGACATTAATAAAAATATATAAATACTTTTTTAAATTAATAATTTATTGTATAACTCATGTTAAGTTTCCATTTAATTATCAATATTATTTCATTTTATTCATTAATTTGTCAATACTATAATTTATATTTTGTTCATAAAATCATATGGAATGAAAATCAAAGCCAATAAATTTGTTATTTTTTTTTTGTGATTTAATTTATGATTTAAAAAAATACTATGAATTAGTTCCAAAAAGTTTTACAAAGAAAATGAAGAAGGTAAACATTGTAAAATATAAGATACACTGCATATTAAAGTTAAAATAACAAAGAAAACAAATACAAATTACATAGAAATTACATTAAATTTAAATTGTACACTATTAAATAATAAATTTCTAAAAGAAATGTAATTAATCCTATTTCTATAAGCAACACTTTAATAATTTTAATAATTTATTTTTTTCATCAAAGAAATACACATGCACGTTTACTTCTGCTTATCTACAAATAGAATATTTTGCTAAGTTATATAATATATTATTAATTATTAAGGTCAAAAAAATGAAGTGATATTATAAGGCCCAACTTTGAAAAAATGTTGTGAGATGACACTTAGCAATAAGACTTAATGAATGTAATAATGAATACATAGGGAGTGACGAACAATAAACCATTATTACATGTAATTAGGGATGGAAACAAACAGATTCCAACAAAATAAACTTTCAAATTTGGATCAAATGAACAAATTAGATGAAGATAAAAGGAACATTAGATTGCAAAAAACAAACCATTAATGAGATGAACTTAATGAATAGAAAAGCTAAATGCAAGAAACATTGAACAAATAAGAAAACAAACTGCAGAAAACGAAAAAAATGAGATGAACAAAATGGGCAGAAAAGGTAAATGCAAGAAACACTAAAAAGAAAACAAACTGCAAAAAATGAAAGGAATGAGATGAACAAAATGGACAAAAAAGCTAAATGCAAGAAATACTGAACAAAATAGAAAAAAATGCAAAAAATGAAAAAAACAATGGACAGAAACAATAAACACAAGAAACATTGATCAAAAAAGAAAAAAACAAGTAATTTTGATCAGAAAACCCAAAAAAGCAAGCAACTAAGAACAACTCAAAAGGTAAGAAACATAAAACCATGAACATAAATAAAACGGTGGAAAATGCACCACAAAATAGAAATTAATGATAAAAGAATCACCTTTTATGTTCGGAGCAAATCAAAGTTTGAAACTTTAATGAGAAACTCCAAGAACAGCGAAAAACATAAGAAACATAGAACCACAAACATAAATAAAACGACAGAAAATGCACCAAAAATTGAAAAAAATGATAAAAGTCTCACCTTTTATGTTCGGAGCAGTTCAAAGTTCAAAACTTTAATGAGAAACCCCAAGAACAATGAAAAGCATAAGAAACATAGAACCACGAACATAAATAAAATGGCAGAAAATGCCCAAAAAAATTGAAAGAAATGATAAAAGTCTCACATTTTGTGTTCAGAGCAAATCAAAGTTCGAAACTTTAATGAGAAACCCTAAGAATAGCGAAGGGAAAAACATAAGAAACATAAATAAAACGGCAGAAAATGCACCAAAAAATTGAAAGAAATGATAAAAGTCTCACCTTTTATGTTCGGAGCATATCAAAGTTTGAAACTTTAATGAGAAATCCCAAAAACAACGAAAAGCATAAGAAACATAGAATAAAAAATCATCATTTGCGAATAAAAAATACAACAAAACCCAACAAAAATGAAAAGAAATGATTAAAGAATCACCTGTTCTTCGACGAATGAAAAGAGGAAATGAGATATGAATGAGTCTTTGCACCTATATATTCTCAAAAACCAATCTTGATAGCCATTTCAAAATTTTAAAATTCAAAAATCGCGCCAAGTGAAAAATACCTTAAAGAAGAGATTTGTAGTGGTGGTAAGGAAATGAGCAAAAGGTGTGCAATTGCTAAATCGGTGAAAGAGAAGGGGAAAGTAGAAGAGAGAAAGCTTAGAGTTTTGGAAGGAATAGAAAAAGTAAGGGTTTAGTGTGGGGAGGGAATGAAGAGAGTGAGAGAAGTAGTGTGCAGAGAGTCGGAGAGAGAAGGAATGTAGAGGGTCAGAGTGAAAAGGTGAATATGAGATGGGAGACGTGGTTAATTTTTTATGCGCCACGTGTCGTGTATTTAGAGAGTCACGATGATGTACCCTGAGAGTGACACCTGAAAACAATTCCCTTGGTGGTAAAAAATGTTTTTGAATTTTTGTTTCCAAAAATTTAAGGTTGTGACACTTGTCTAAACATATTTGTGCTCCCTCAATTGTTATATATATATATATATATATATAGATCGTGCAAAGTAATGATCCCTGTTTGATGGTTCTAATAGTTAAAAGGGTGAAAAAGGAGCAGGGTGAAAACGTTGTTTTCTTGCATTTTGAATGCTACTCGTAGACCTTAATTTGACGACAACCTGATTGCGTGCTAATAGAATGCCAAGAATAAGTGCTAATAGAATGCCAAGAATAACGTTAATTAATTGCTATAACCAGTTGTTACATGCTACACAAAACCACCAAAGCGGATTGATTTTTCGAGCAATCATTTCAACTACAAATAAAGCAAATCGCTGCTCTACATTATTTACAGGCCGATACAAAATGTGAAGTTACACTGCAGTACAGCGGGAGGCTTTTAGCAGCATTTCCTCGGGAGAATTATGTAGCAGCATTTGTCTAGTTTTGTAAATAATCTTTTTGACGGTCAATATTTATCAACATCATAGAACTCTATGTTCTAGTACTTTTGGGATATAATCTCAGCTTGAACTTTTCTTGCCGTGTCTGTTGCACAACCAACAAGAATAAGAACAGATGTTCCTGCAAATCCCCGAAATGCAGTCAAGTGAGTGATCTGTTCTACAACTGCTGGACCAGCAGCCAAGATAGCCAAAAATGTTGAACCCAGAACTGAAATTCTACCAAGAACCTGCACCAAGGGAGAAAACCAATGAAGTCACTTATTTTGAGTTCAAGCTAGAATGTTGATTGAATTTTCAAAACCTCAATTCACAACAAGATATCACAATCCTGACAGTTTTGAACTTTCATCAAATCAGCAAAACTTGAAACCTAAAGGCATACTAGCGTATATTGGTATATAATATATTTTTAAGAGAACAAAGACAGGTTATAATCAGAAGGAAATCATGGAATGCAAAACTAGAGAAGGAAGAAATTACAGTTTTGATAAATGTAGCTGTACTTCTGCCTGGTCTGACAAGTGGAATTGAAGCACCTTGTCGTTTCAGTTGTTCACTCACATCATCAGGGTCCAGTTGTAGGAAAGTGTAATAATAGTTGAAGAAGGCTATCAAAAGTATGTTAAATGGAAGGTAGAAGGAACCTACAACAAATATCCAGTTAAGTAAAAAACATCAATTTATAAAGAAACAACTTTTAAGGACAAAAAAGCATAATTGAAATTCATTTCAACAATGTATGGCAACAACAATGCCAGTGTTTGCATTATATATTTGTCAAATACACAAGATCAACACGGAATGTCAGGGCAAGGCATTTCAGGCAACAGTCTTAATATAAATCTAGTGCAGTGACAGGAGAACAGTGATTAAGAGAGTATATGTGGTGGCTTATAGAGGGGAAATACAGCTGTAAGTAGGAGTAAAAGGGGTGGTACTTAGACAGTTAAAAGGGGTGTTAGGAGAGGAGAGGTCTCTCGAATACCTCATTTATTTCATGGTTACACTGAGCAATAGACACTTTAACAAAGGCTCATTGCCTTATTTTTTCTTCTAAATCTTTCCATTCTATCTGTTGAAAACTATCATGCAGAAACAGCGAATTACCTCCTGGATTTAATGCCACTGCAGCCTTCTTTAAAGCAGTTAAACCAGTGAAGCGTGCTAAAGTACCAGGAAGAGCTAATGACGACGTAGAAAAGATGATAGGCATTACTCCAGAACTATTAACCTGACAGTAGAAGATTTACATGCTCAAATTTGAAGTTTGATTTAATAAATTACATGAATAGTTAAAATAAATGAAAATAAATAGATGGAAGAGACAACTTTAACAAAAGATAAAACTAGAAATTGGTGAAGTGGAGAGAGGACCTTAAATGGTAGGTAAGCAGACTTTTCAACTCCAGTGCTTCTGCTGGTGTATCTAGAAGCATAGTTAATAGGGATTTTTCTCTCTGCTTCCTGAAAGCCATTGTTTGAGATCAACTTCTCTTTGCTGGCTCAAATAGATATTTTATTATAACAATGAGAATGAGATTTACCTGAACATAAACAATACCAACTACCAAAGAAACGAAGGACACAATAATGGTAGCAAGTCCAACGTAGTTAGCATCATTAAATGCTTGTGCAATTGTCCTACCAAAAGAAGCTGGCAAGTAGGATATAATGTTTGTGAATATCAAAAGAGAGGTGCCATTCCCAAGTTTTAGGTCTGTAATTCGTTCCCCAATGTATGTTGTAAACACAGAGCCAAGAGTCAATAAGATTACAGAAGAAAGAACCCACTCTACAGAAAAGTCATTGACATAGGGACGTAGGTAAAGAACTTGGCCAATTGCCTGTAGTGAAAGGAACATACACAAAAATTCAGAGAAAACTAATTAGTAATATGCACGGCTTAGGATAAGGGAAAAGTTATTAAACAGCATGGATTTTCGGGAAACAATCTCCTTCCAACATACAGTTACATTCCTTTTTAATTTTGCAAAAAGTTAGTGCACAACATATATATTATTTTTTGTCTACTGTAGAATTTTCCCAAACAAACTTCACAAATTGCTGACCTGCACAATGGCAAATCCAACTGAAGCATATCGAGTGTACTGTAGAATTTTCTTTCTTCCAGCCTCACCCTCTTTCTTTTGAAGATCTTGCAATTTGGGATATATTTGTGCAAGAAGCTGGAAAACAATCTGTGCATTGATGAAGGGAACAATACCAAGGGAACATACTCCGAGTCTACCAATACCACCACCAGAGAACGAGTCCAAAGTGCTTAATAAACTGTTCTGATCTAAATTTCCAACAAAAGCCTCCCTATTAACTCCACCTAGGGGTATGTAAACTCCGAGCCGTGACAAGGCAAGAAACCCTAAAAGTTTGAGAAACTTCCCTGGAAGTGGACCTTTAAAAAAGTCACCAAAATCTATTGAACTGTCCTCTATTGCAGCTGCAATGCCAAAATAATAATCAAATGAACAATGCTCTATTGCTAGGAGATAAAAAAACACATAATTCAGGTTCAATAAGATACAGAGAAAAATGTTACCTGCCACCCCTTGTGAAGAGTTAGGTTTCCCCTTTTCTGTACTTGAAGTACTCTCAAATGTTTGTGTAAACAGGCACAACAGATTTTCCCAGGTAGAATTCAGAGCAGAAGGTAAATCTGAGTTAATACCCAAGGGATCAAAGTGTGCTTCATTACTGCTGCAGAGTTTGAAACAGCGTGTGTGACAAAATAATTACAGCCAACAACAAGGCGGAAGAAAATTAAAAGATTGTAGATTTCTCTAAAATTGAGTAGAAGACACAATTGAACTGACCAATGATCACATTCACAATCACTACAGTATTTGGTCCAAGAAACAGCAAATGTCTAATTCATTGAGTGGAGGGAAAATTCACATATGCTAGTGACCCCCCACACCACTGCCTTTCTCCACTCCAAAAGTTACAGTAACGAAGAAGCATTACAGATCAAGGGATAAGTTTATGCATGTTGTTAATGGTAAAAGCAATTTGTACTTCTGAACCAAACACAGATAATGACTGAATCCTATCCAAAAGGAAACAAATTAAGGAGCACATATTGTTCAAGTACGTGTTTTGAAGAGTTCCCATTGAAGTAGAAATAATTGGAATGAAAATTGGGTGAAGGGATTCAAACATAATGAGTGCTTGAGCATAAAAAACAAAGAACAATGAAAAGTGGGTAGAGGAAGTTGTATACCTGGTTGAGAGATACCCAGTGTTCCATGAATGGGTGGGTCTTCTTTGGACAGAGAAACTGGCTTGGCAAATGGATGTTTTGAATGGTTTAGAAGGTTTTGGTTTGAAACGATTAAGCCAGAAATTGAGGGGAGAAGAACATGAAGCTTCCCTAACAGTTATCAACATTATTATCCACAAACTCTCTTCACTTCTCCAACGTAGACGGAATCTCGTAACAAAAATAAATATCAACCCCCTTATAAAAAATTAAATAAAAATGAATAACCAATTTGCTTCTATCAATTTTCCCCTCCAAAAAATGAAAAACCTTATTTATCCCTAAATATTCAAAAAAAGTCTTTAATGTCTTATTCTTAAATTTGGTAGGGTTTGTTTGTTATTAAAAATAATTTTAAAAATTCGTTGGATACTAAATCAATAACTATTTTACTATTAAGCTATAATATTTAGGGATTGATTTTGTATTGTTTACAAATTTAGGGATTAAATTAATCTTTTTTGTTAATAATTAACTTAACAATTTTCAGACATTCAAGAATTAAATTGATTATTTACTTAAAAAAACAAAATTATACTTTTTGTTTTAATAAGGAATCATTTTAATGGTGAAGGTTATGATGGGAACCACCCATATTTCTCATCATGGAAAATATAAGTCTGTCCATTAGATATACTTTTCTGTATCTTTTTAAAATGTTATTTGTGGTTGTTATAGAGAAATTATAAAATGCAATAATTTTTTTAATTTAATAGAATATTTATAACATTTTCTATGGTAACATTTTTGTCTATGTATCACTTCTCTTGTAATTTTCTTATCTCTAGGTCAACAAGTTCTAATTTTCTTATCTCTAGGTCAACAAGTTCAATTACCTAGTTAATTAAATAGTCCATCGAATTTATTTAACTCAATTTCTCGGTGAGGAAAACCTAAATTACTTAAGGACACATCTAATTCTTCGATGAGTGATGTCAAGTAATCAACATTAAGGACGAGGACTTACAACTAACTTGGTAGTTCCTATCTGCTTTTCTATTTGTAGGTAGTATCACACTTTTTAGGAAGATTTATGAAAAGGTTTTCCAACTACAAGTAAAGTTATAAATCATGATTTTGTTAGTTCATCCAAACAAACATTAAAAACAAAGTAAAATTAATTAACTAGATAAGCAAACAATGTTGGAAAGAAGAAGATAAGTAATGTGTTATGGAGAAAAATATTTATACTTTAAAGTTGACACTTTATACAATGTTTAATAGGATGACAAATACTAAATCAACTTGGGACTATTATCACTACAAACATGGCCATGATGTTCACAATTGACAAAAAATACCACAATCTTCTCTCAAATCCAAAAAGAAACCAAAAAATGTTATGCTCGAAGTCTAAGAGTGTCACTATGTATTTTGAAAACAATCATAGTAGCAAATAACAAGGTCAAACCTTAAGAAAGTATGATAGAACTTACTATCATCCCAACTATAAGGGGGGAAAAGTTGTCAAACATTAGAGAAATAATAGAAGTATGTACCGACCATTCCTCGGGCGTCGTTGACTACTGGTAATATTGGTGCCATGTAATCAGGGGCCCACGAGCGGTGTGGGCCAGTATCTCGCGAAGCACGTGCGCCAAGGAACCAAAGAGTGGTCAGACATCGGTCACTAGGATGTATCGACGTGCCACTAGACAATGTGGAGAGATCAGACGTTAGGACCCGAACAACAGAGCTGGGCCACGAGAGGTGGATCCCAGACTACACACCAGTTATCAGTAAGGGAGAAGCTTAGATCATGAGAGTCCATGCGTGTAGAGTGGATGATGCGTTTTAGGCGTAACACAAGTATAGCGCAACTGGAAAGATATGACCTGTGAGGGTCGTGTTCCAGGGGTGAGCTGCATGCATGGCATGTGAATAGTTAGGGCACTCCCAAAGGCGGGTGACCCTAGAGATCAGGTGCACGAGGAGGCACCCAGGTGATCACCCCGTTAGAGGTTGCACTCCAGTTTGGGAACCCACACGCTAGGTTATCCTGAGAGTAGGATAACAACAGTGTTGAGCCCACCCCCTCAGAAAGCCCATTTTGGGTAAAAAGGAAACCCTAGTTTCATTCTATATAAAGGAAAGCAACAAACTTAGCAAGATACGCTATTCATTTGCTCCGCTTAACACACACAGTGACATGCAATATAGTTTTGGTGTTTCCTAGCCCTAAGACTTGAGCGTCAGAGTGCAAACGACCTTGAGGGCGCCCTTTGTCTTTGTGTTTTCAGGCATAAAGCACGTGTGAAGCGCAGGGATACAGGACGTGAGAGTGACGTAGACGCACGAAAGCATATTTGGTTAACCGGCAGGAACAAAGTACAATTCTATAATAGTCGAAGAACAAAATGATGTTAAAGATCAATGAGATAATATTGATTTGAATTCGAATTTTGAGTTTGAAACTAATCAACCTTGTTTTGATGAGAAAATGATATAGCTTAAGCTCAAACCGTATCCAAGTTGATTCACTAGTTAGACAACATGTCACTTCATAATGAAACAACTTGAAGATGTTGATCAAGAATGATCATAGGCTTTGAAGAATCCAAATCCAAGTGTTTGATGCAAGGCTGAAGTTGTTGTTGTGTTTAGGATAGGATCTGGGTAGTTTATTTGTGTAATCCACTCTTTGTTGAATCTAAAGCTAAAGTGTTTTTGAAACCTTTTAAGTTTAAAGTGTTTTCCAAACTAAGTGAAAAACAACCTGTTGTTTTGTTGAAACAACCAATTGTTTTACTCTTAGGTGGTTTTGAAAAGGTTGAAAACTGTTTTGGTTGGTTGACTTGTTGTCAAACCAAAACAATCGATTGCTTCGTGATTTCAATCGATTGTTTGTTTGAAAATCCTAACAGAATTATGTTTTGTTAGTTGAGTGTGCTTTAAATGATTTTCAACTGAATACGCTCCTCTTTTAAATGCTTTGACCAATTTTTGAAAGCTATAAATAGTTTGTTTATGTTTTATAACAAACAAGAAAAACAGATTTGAGTTTTTGAGTTATATCAAGTTTTGAACATTCACATTTCAGCTTTGGTTTTTCTCAAGAGAGAGTGGAATAGGATTACATCTGTATTGATTTCAGATTGTTCTATAAATAAGTGTAATTCGTTCTGAATACTTTGTAAATTCTAGTGTTGTTGCCAAGGAGTGTTGTGTGCTCTTGAGGTTGTCAAGATCAACATTCTTGGTGTGTGTTGTGCCAAAGGAAGTGAGTTTCTTGAAGGGTTCAAGGTCACTTCTTTGGTGGTTTTGTGTGTAATATGTATTGATGGCTTAATGGATTGCCCAATGGCTTCTGGGGACTGGATGTAGCTCTAGGTTTAAGAGTGAACCAATATAAACGGTTTATGTATCTCTTTCTTCCCCTAAACTCATTTAAATTCAGTTGTTATTGCTTTGTTGGTATAAACAACTGATTGTTTCGAAGAAACAACCGATTGTTTTTCTGGTGCTTTGCTGTTTTGTGCTTTATATCTTGGCTAACTGAATTTCTGATTGAGTTTCATAGAAAGGATTTTGTTCTAGCTAAAAAAGTTTTCAAAAACCTCCTTAAAACAATTCACCTCCCCTCTCGTTTAAGGCCATATATTCTAAAAGAAGAAGTTTTTTTTTGTAACATTGACCTATCTGCATGGAGTGTGATTGGCACCATGAATCGATCTCAACTTCATATATTATAAATTTGTTATTTATCTAGTGTTGTCGGGTGCACCAATTTTTTATGTCACGTAATTCATAATCAAATCGAGATATTTGTGTTATGTTGTTAAAAAAAAGAGTTATAGTTTGATTATTAATTATAGTTTTTTAAATAGTAGAAAACAAACCAAATTTGTGAGTTTGATTCCTATTGAAATAATTTGTGCATATAAGATGGTTGTTCCTTTCATTCTCATCTCTCTCTTTAATCTCTCTCTTTAAAGAAAATATCTTAATTGCATTAATTGTCAGGAATATTTTGTAATAAATTTAGCAAAATAAATAGAATATTGTAGTGAAAAAAGTCATTTAAGATAATAATAATAATAATAATAACAATATACAATTATTTATAAATTAAACACTAAATAATAATATTTAATTTAATTTCAAAATAGAAATATTACATATTTATAATTTGAAATTGTAAACAAAATTAATGGGCAAAGTCCACTATCTTAAATCATCATCCACTACTAAAATTTTTAATATTTTGTATATTCTGGAGAATTTGCAAAAAAAGAAGAAGAATTGTTTACAACAATGAAAGACTCCACCATAGATTCACAAAATACTCAATAAGAATTTATAACACATACAGTTAATTAATTAAATAAATAGAAAATGAAGCACAATGTAAAAATTACGAAATGTATGTATTATATTAGATTGAAGTAGTAAATAGGAAGATAAAGATATTAACTTATTTTTATTTAGCGGTTTTGTAGGTTTCTAATCGCTTCCATAAGAACATCTTGTTGGACTCGTACTAAATTCAAAGAACATTTTGTAGGTTTTGTAGAACTCGTATGAATCAAATTTCGAATAAATCTTCTAGGAGAATGTTTGTTTCAACCATGTACACAAACATAAAATATCAAAATATATATACAAATATTTTTGTTGATTTTTATTCTTGGAGCATTACATGTTTTAAACCTTTAAGGATTGGAAGCTATGAAGCTCAGACACTCCTCTCAAATGGCGTGTCGGTGTTCGATACGAGTTTTAGACACCGACACTCGTATGACACTTGTAGGACATGTATCCGTGAAGTGTCCAATTCAAAAAGTATTTGTTAGATTTCTGACAATTCTAGTACAGTTCTAACACAATTTTAAAAAGAAAAAATACATTAATTTTCTCAAAATTCAAATTTTATTGTATAAATTATTATTATGATTATAAAAATAAGAAATAAATATTTGTGAACCAGTCATGAAAAACATCTTTCTACTCCAAAAAATAATTTGGAACATACTTGTGCACATAAATATTTATTGTCAATTTATATAATTTATAATTATATAATATATATATATATATATATATATATTTGTGTCCTCGTGTCCTACATTTTAAAGATTTTACGTATCTCTATATCCGTATCCGTTCGTATCAGTGTGTGTCTGTGCTACATAGATTTGAAAGAGTAGAATGAACATATATGAATCCTAGAAAATTGTCAACAAACAATTTAAATTTAAATCGAAAAGAATACAAAAGAACATGTGTACTAATTAGATGAGGAGAAAACCGACTAATAAAATGGAAGTACAAAAAACTGAGATGGCTTGGGATATGGATATTCTACTTTGATTTGCTGAAGATTTCTTTTTCTTTTTCTTTTTCTTTTTTTTCTTCTCCTTTGAGTCTGAATCTCCAAGCTTTCTATGGTGATGGAAATGGCCATGATCTTCCAATACCTCATTTTCTATGAGTGGAAAATTTTGACAGCTAACATATCTTTTTGTTTTTGTATTCAAAGCCCCCTCATCAGCTGAAGTTTGGTAGCATTGGGACATTAAAAAGAATGTGATAAGATAGACATAAACCATGTACCTTGTTCGGCTCATACCTCTGAATCTTCTAAGGAAAGCATAACCAATATGGTGATTGAGGAAGCTCCTTCCGCATATAAATTGTTAGGATTTTATCTTAAAAAAATGTTTGTCACCACCACATGTTCGGTTTCTCGTATGTTTCTCCTTTGACTTTGTATCCAACCACAACAATGAATATTTTTATATTAAAACATGCCCTCTAATTAAATAGTATAAGAATTTTGTTATAAATTTCTTCATATTTATAGTTTTACTTCTATTACAACTCAAGAGGAATCAAATATAATAACTCAAGAACTTTTGACAAAAGAATCTTGATACATTTACAATCACTTTCTTTCTACATTCATTTTACAACCAACCATATTAATATTTCAATATTTTTTCATATTATTTAGTTACAAATATATTTTTAAGTATATATATTTATTTCTAAACACATCACTATATACAATTTTATGGGTTGTCAAAGATAATTTTCTTTGAAAAATTTTCCTATATTTGATTTCCGCAACATATATTCTTCCACTTTTATAATGTATGTTAATTTTAATTCTTGAGTATCATATATCACTCTCCATCAATTTAAGTAATAAAAAAATATTTGATGTTTCACAATTACATTCACCAAAAAAAAAAGAGTGATGTTCATATTGACAACACATTCTAGTTAAAAAAAATTTAGCACAACAATATATCATAATAAACATCATTAAAAAAATTTAATACATTTTCACTGTGTATTCAAAGTTTTAGAAGATTTTAAAAGATGTCACATCTCATCAATTTAATTTTTACCTTAAATTTATTCTCTTACTTTAATTGTTTCCTAATTGTATATTTTTAATGTACTTTTAGTAGTCATTATCCAAATTACGATAAAATCGTGCATGATTCAAAATTTATTTTCTTAAATAAGCTCGGATACTTATAAGTTTGAATTCCAGTTTGAATATATAATATTAAAGTTAAAAAATCAATATTTCTATCAAATGAAAATGGATTGAATAAAAAGAAAAAGCTCGAGACGAATTGTTAAGATCAAAAAATAATTGAGAAAAAAAGGAGTAATTAATGATGGTTGATTTATTTGAAAGAGAAAAAGTGATTAAGGTGATATAAGATAAGGTTGGTCAATAATGTCTTGAAAGAAATGATGAAGAATATTTTATGGAGGTATAAGACAAAATTTACTAAATTAAAAGAAAATTATACTTAGGAGCTTGATAGAAAAGAAGAAATCAAATATTTTTTTTTTTATATAAAATTTTTCGTGTGAAGCATTATTATGCAACTTGACATCTCAGGCAACATGAGGACTTTCCAGGAGCTCACACATCCTAGTATTACCCTAGCCCAAAATGAAACCTTAAGACAATGGGTATGAAGAAATCAAATAATTAATGAGAAAATAAAATTGAGAAAACAATTTTACAAAACACAATAAAGATGTAGATGGCTATAAAAAATCACAAATCTCCTCTTAAAAACACATTCTTACAAATATGACCTAGAATAGTGACACATATTCTCTAAATAAGTAATCCTAAACGACTATATGTCTACTTGTACATTAAATAATCCTGATTATTTGTTCCTTCTCAAGTTTATTTAATATTATCAAATGGTAATTTTTATGAATATATAATTGAAAATCCATAGAAATGATAAATTTTAAATTCTGTACATTTTGTTATTGGAAAAATATATTAACAGTTATAGGAGTTATGTTTAATCCTCTAAATAACGCATGGCATAGTAAAATTAATTATTTTAATAAAAAAATAATTTCTAATTTTCATGTTAATTGAGAACTTCAGAGGCTAGTTTAAATTAAAAAAAAATACAAAACATATTTTTTTTGGTTAAATTAAAACTTGTAAAAACTAGTCACTGTTTAGGGTTTTTTTTATTGGTAGCTTCTTTCTTTTAATTTTTACATTGTATTAAAAGAGAAGGAATTATTATAAGAGAAATAACTCACATTATTGACATTGCTATAACATATTAAAAGGGAAAAAGTAAAAAGTGGTGCAAGAGATGTAAGGAATTTACAACATAGTTATTTTCAACCAAATGCATCAAAAAAAGTGTAGTAAATTACTAGTTTTGTCCAATTCTTCGAGCTTGAATGTAAGGAACTTATTTTAGACAAATATTAAGAGGTAATAATTGTTAGTTAAGGACTCATAATCATGTTGTCTAATCAATGTATATTTTGTTGAAAAAAAATTGTGACAACCATTAAATTTATTATAAATGTGATAGATTTTTGTAATAAAGTTATGAAGTCTGTAACAAATTCTGATTAATAAAAGGTTGTGACGAATTTTATGTTAAAATTAAAGTATTTGTAATAATTCAAATACAGAAGTCATTATGGGGTGAATTCAAGTGTGTTAGTGATGGAAACATGTGATTGTAACACTTCATCACTAATAAACTTCCACAAAAGTCATCACATAATAGAAGGAGAACAATCAATGACCTTTTTGTAAAATCATCATCACAAAATTCACCATAGAATAATTTTTTTTTTCTTAAATACACCTTGCCTTTGTCATGTTGCTTTAGGTCTAGAAATGTAGACCTTTTTCTCTTCTGTGACACAAACTTAACTATCTAAAAATTATATTAGTTCCTAGCCTTTTCCCATAAACCATATATGCAACAGGAATTATAGATTCTTTGGTACCCAAATCTTTTTGAGTCCTCTTTTATTAGTATTTGATGGTTGCCTCTTATCCAAACTGGATTGTCTAAACTTATCACAGTGATACTAAGCAACCTTAACATTTTTCTTAACCTTCTTTTTACTTTTTGAATTATAACCAAGACCAAACTTATCTAATGCATGTCTTGCATTGGAAAATAGATGTTTTAGAGCTTTTGAACTCTTGATAAATTTTTTAAAATCATGCTTCTAACATGTGATTTTTTCCTTTGTATTTTTTTTTATTTCTATAATACTAGATGCATGGATCTATTCTAAGCATGACATATTTTCAGTAGTTGATACTTGATCTTATTTGAGTTTTTCATTTTATAAAACTAAGACTTTAAATCTTTTATCATTGCTCACTTATCTTGTTACAACTAGTGAGAAGATCCTCACCAAAAAGATCATTCTCATAATCTTCATCAAATAATGAATATGATGAGTGTGATGCATTTTCAAAAGAATAGTTAAGGTTAGAGATTACCTCATCCTCTATGTTTTCCATTAGACATAGATTTCATGTTTAGCGTCTAACTTGGAGTCTAAATCTTCCCATTGGAGTCTGAATCTTCCCATGTAATCACTAGGCTCTTCTTCTTGAATTTTGACTTTTCTTTAAGATTATGGTAGTCTGTTTTTCTTTATGTGACCTAGTCCTCTACATTCATAAGAGATGACCTTAGGATTATTTTCATCCTCATTCTTCTTGATGAATCTCTCCTTCCTCTTTCTCGAAAACCTCATATTTAAGCATTTGTTTAAGCTTCCTGGACATTAGAGGTGTTTCCTCATCAGTTGAGTTTTCTGACTCAACCTTTGAAGTATCGTGTTTCTCCTCTAGAGCTTTCAAAGCTCTACTATCCTTGTGTCTGAGCAAGGTCTACTTTGAGGTATATCTTGCATGTAGACCTTTGTTAGACGATGTTGAGTTCTCCTTCTTTCACGTTCTTGGAGATGCACCTCATGCAATCTTAAGATTCCCATGAGTTCATCTCAAGTGGCCTTTTTTAGATTTTGTGCCTCCTGGATGATGGTAGTTTAAAAGATTATCAAGAATTCCTAACAAGAAGAATAAAATTCAAAGAAATTCAAAGAAAAATTTACAAAAGGAAGATTAAAGATTATTGAAGATGAAATTAAAAGGCAAAATCATTTGTAACTTTTAGAACATTCTAGAATTCTCTCCCTCTTCTTGATTTATTTCTTCTTCATTCATAATCACATCAAAGATTTTGGGAAGCTTCCTCAAGAAGATAAAGTCTTCCATTCCTAATCACGTCAAGCCTTCCAAGGCCTTCCCCTAGGAGACCAGAACCAAAACTCTACCCTTAGAAAACCTAAACACTAAGAAATACTAACCAAGAACCATGTTCTTGAAAAATAATACTTCCATTAAACTTTCTTTAAAGGATGTCCAAGATTCTCTCTAAGAACCACCCAAATCCTTTTAAGAACCTTCCTTAGTTAGCCTATACACATACATCTACCTCACATAGCATGGTCAAGACTTAACCCCAGAAAAAAGAACCAAGAAACAAACCAAGAACACCAATCTTGGAAGCTTAACTTGTTTTATCATCTTGTTGCATCTTGAAGCTTGAAATTCATTTTCCTTGACATTTTTTGTGTGTCCTTTTTAAGTCTCCATCATTTTTTGTCCTCCTCATAGCTAATTATCCACTTGTTGTTCTCTTTAGTCTATGAGCTTAAAGGAATCAAGTATCTACCTCTTATTTGATATGATAATTCTTGTGTAATTAAAAATTAGTTACTTTCTTGTAAGAGATAAGACTCAACAACTTGACATTTTGTCTCCAATTTTTTAACATATATTATTATTTGCTATTAACCAAGATTATAAAATGAGAAGTATAAATTAAAGAAACTCATTTCATATTTACTTATTCTTTCTTAAAGATATTTTGATAGAATTATTAGACTCCGTCTATAAGTGGACTTCTCCATAAAAAAAATATTTATCTCTTAAGATAATCAACATCTCATCTCATATGAAAGAACGATTAAACTTAAAATACATATTTTATGAAATAAACAATTTTTAAATAACCACTTATCAAAAAATATATTATTTATTCATAAAAAAATAAAACTACTTGTAAAATAAACAAACTTATAAAAAAAATTAAAGTTTATTTATTCTATTAAAAAAATACTTTTTTAAAAGTATAAATAAACTTCTCAATGATCGAAGGATCATTATCAATACTTGAAACTCGGTCTTAAGGTGATCTACTTCAACTCGCAACACCTATCATACCGAAAACATTAATTACAAGTTAAGTTAATTAATTATATGCATATGATTAATTTGACATGCATGGACACGCGCCACTAATATTAACTAAAAGTAAAGAAAAGCCTAAAGATTAAGAAATGGTGACGAAGGAATAATGCGACAAAGTGTTAAATGTTAGCATAGCAACATGATCCTGAAGAAGGGGGAAGGGGATAAAAGGCAATACAACCAAAATACAGTGACTACTAGTGTCGGTGAGTGTTGGTCGTATGCGACAACGTTCCATGTAAAATGGATTCCTCTGCATGATTTTGCCTCACATGACCAGACCCCATTTCAACAGAAAAAGAAGAAAGGGAAAAAAATGGCTCTGTGGGGTACCTCTAAAAGCTTTTCTTTTGTGCCTGGCTCGTTGGATTCTACCACACCAAACATTCCCACATGCAGTAAATAATTTTCTCACACGCAAGAACATAACATATTCACCTCCTTCGTTTGTATTTTATTAAGTGATTCTTAATGCGCCATTTCAATAACGCCAAAACTTTTGAAGTCTTGGCACTTAGTTTGTGAGGGGACCATGATCAGTGCATCAAAATAAATGGTAATTTAAAAGTAACTGATCTTCATCTGCTGTGAACTTGTTAGCAAAATTAAATCTATTTGACATTTCAAAGTAACAAAATTCGTTTAGCAATAGCAGAGAACTGGAGTAAATGAAACCAATTCGTCGTTTCTGTCACATTGGTTTTGCCATGGTCTTCTGTGATTCTCATTGTCTACAATTTCTGCTATAACAGTAATAGAAATCCATCTGCACACAAACACAATGATCAATTGATTCAAGTAAACAGTATTGGTCTAAATGTAAAAACGCCCACTAAGCAAAAACAAGACCTTGAAGATCATCATACCAGTGGACCCAATATCAGATTATTGATACCCCATTCATCCAATCACATGTTCAACTTCAACTAATTGAAAAAAATAAATTATTTCTTCTAATCAGTCTCTTAATTGGTAAAGAAAAGTATAATATATATTCTTGAATATCATAAATGTACACGAGCAGCATTTGCTATTCGGTATTCATATTTTTGAAGCACGGCAACATTAAAGACGATGAGTGACCAAAATTTGGGGTGCGTTTGTCTGGTGTTCTGCCACGGTACTTGTAGCTACCATGACAAATCGCAATTCCTTATGCCTCCACTATTACACGTAAGCAGGCTATGGACAAAACCGCTACACTCAATTCCATAAGTACACTGCAGAATTCACACGCACTTCGAACTCTGAGAGGAAGGACAAAATATATATTACATGCAGCAAGCTTAGGAATAGAGTCTCATGTGATGTGAGAGTGAGACTATTAATGACTTTTAGAGTACCTTGGTAAGAGTGAGAAGAGATCATAGGGAATCAAATCAGTGCTAAAAAAAGAAGGGTTCTTCTCTTCCCTAACACCCTAATCATTCAACCCCCCTAATTTACCTTTGCTTTTTCTTACCATGGGATGACACAGTTATCATCCAGAAAGAGATAAAATAAAGAGGAAAAAGAAAAGTGACCAACTACTCTCTACTTTCTCCCTACTTTTGATCTCTCTCTCACCCTCAATTGTTTTGCAAAAGGATCCCAATGTTGCACCCCACCAACCGCCATTGCTTGAGTTAGAAGCCTCTTATCCACTAACCACCTATGACCCATTGGAGTACTGATAGCCAGGTAGAAAAAGGAGATAAATTGGGGATGGAAGTGGGCAAAAGGAGGGTAGGGGCCAGAGGGAGTGTGGTTGCAGGGTCAGTGTGGGAGAGCAGGATGAAGAGTGATGAAGTGAGAGGGGGGATCAAGGTGTTTAACGCAGAAGAAAATCCTGAAGAAAATGGTGGCGGTGCCAGATTGAAAAAAAGCCCAATTGGATGTGGAAAGAGGAAAACTTGGAAATCTGAGAGCTCTGAGGGGTCAGATAATAAGATCTCAATTCAGGTGGCAAGAGGGAAGACAGAGACCCTGAAGAGTTCCGAGGAGCTGAGCATTTCTTCCCCTGATGGAATGAAGAAGAGCCCAATACAAACCAGAAAGATTGCTGCTTTTGCAAATAAACTTGAGAGAAGCCCAATTTACACCAGAAAGATGAGATCTGAGACACAGAAGAGTGGTGAATCAGATGAGGGGCATGAGAGGAGTTCAGCACAATTGAGAAAGAGCAAGTCAGATCCAATAAAGAAGATTGCTTCTCCCGGTGTTAGCTCAATTCAATTAAGGAACACGAAATCCGAGTTGGATTTAGTTCCTGATGAACCAACGGATGAAAAGATTGAGGTTGAGAATGAGAAGAATGACGCTGACGAAAAGAATTGCATGGATTTGGATGATGTGTGCCAAGAGAAGGTTATATCTAGCAGCTCGGCAAATGTGGTCCAATGTTCAACCGAATTGTCGGTTCAGGTTGGTGGTGATTCAGATGAAGTTGCAGTTGATGAAGCAGATGAAGGAGATGATGTGGGGGAAGAAATTGAGATTGAGATGGAGGAGAGAATTGATGTGAAGGAAATTAGTATTGCAGAAACAATGGTTGTCAGGGAGCCAGAAAAAGATGAGGCTGCTGGGAAAGAACAGGACAAGAAGGTTATTGCGAATAATGAACCAGAAAAGAAGGTGATTCTGAATGAACCAGAACCAGAACCAAAGAAGATTATGAAGGAACCAGAACCTAAGAAGATTCCAAATGAACCAGAACCTAAGAGGATTGTGAGTGCCCACATGCGATTTCATCACAAAAATGAAAGAAAGCCAGTTTCTGTTCCTCTTACTCTGAAGCAATCTCCTACAATTAGAAGGAATTCCACAATTCACCGAAATTTCGCCCAAGCTAATTCAAGTAAGGACTTCTTAGTTTGTTCTTTCAATTTGTTCCAATTGGCTTTATGTTTATTATGATTGATTGTTATGGTCCAGTTCCAAAGGCGGAAGAACACCGTAGCTTTCCACAAACCCAAAGCAAATTGCAGAGTATAGGTGATTCATCCAACATGTGAAATTTATTGTCAAAATTTTATTCACATAATGGCATTGATTCTTTATCTACATAACTCTCCTCCTCAGTGGATTTAATCATGTGGAGAGACGTTTCAAGATCAGCATTTGTCTTTGGACTTGGGACATTCATCATAGTCTCATCTTCTTATGCAAAGGATATCAAACTGAGGTTAGAAATCAGCTATACAGAGTTCTTTTTTTGTATACTATCAGTATATAATTTGCTGTTTCAGAACAGAATCCTGAAATGAAGCTTTCCTTTCACTGTTTCTACAGTCTTATTTCAGTGACGTCCTACATAAGTCTTGTTTATCTGGCTGTTATCTTCCTATATAGATCCCTAATTTTCAGGTGATAACCCAAGCACTAATATATTACAATTACAATTTACAAGGAAACTATCTTTTCTGATTCTCTTTCGTTTCAAACTAATCAGAGGTTTCATAGAAGTTGAGGAGTCAAATTATGTAGTGGGAGAAGAAGATGCAATTTGGATGCTAAAACTGATTCTTCCTTACTTGAACGAGTTTCTGTCAAAACTCAAAGGCCTGTTTTCTGGAGATCCGGGTACCACCATTAAGGTAATTTAATAGTTTCCTTTTCTCATCAAAATTACAAATTATAGTAGCCTAGAAGATTGAACTCCAAAATTTAATTTGGCAATTGGGAATCAATTGCAGTTGGCTATTTTGCTCTTTGTTTTAGCCAGATGTGGCAGCTACATAACCATTTGGAAGATGATCAAATTGGGTACGTTTTTAAGGGTTCATACAAAAATTTAACTCTTCACATTCTCTTTAAAAGGGGTTTCCATTCCTTAGTAGAACTCTCTGAACACTGTGAAAATGCTAAATTTATGTTTTGCTGCCTCAGGCTTCTTCGGAGTTTTTACTGTACCAAAGATATGCACTTCCTATTCTGCACAGTTGACTGCATATGGTAATTTCCTGAAATTGATGTTGCTTTTTCTAACATTATTTAATGCCTCAATTATGACCCTATACCTTGTTTTAGTTACGGTAAATTAAGAAGTTCATCCTTTTAGTTAAGTGTTTGTGTCGTACACAAGTGATACCAGTAGAATAAGTATGGATAAAGTATCTAATTTAAAAAATATTTATTAAATTTTTGACAATTTTTCAAAAAATAAATATATTAATTTTTAAAAAATTTAAATTTATTATATAAATTTTTATTATGATTATAAAAAAATAACAAATTTTTTGAATCAGTCATGAAAAATATCTTTTAAGAAAAACATCCTTAAATTTATAATTATATAATATATAGATTTGTGTCACGTATCATATATTTTAGAAATTTTATATATATATATATATATATATATATATATATATATATATATATATATATATATATATATATATGTTTTTTTTCTATATTGATGTGAATGTTTTTTTTTATATAAATATATAGTGAGTATATTATTTTTTGTATAGAGAGAGTGTAATAAATATAGTGCCCACTCTCTTTACAGAATAACTTGTATGGCCTCTTTTTTTTTACACTTAAAGACACACATATCACGACATATAAATAACTCATATATATATATATATATATATATATATATATATATATATATATATATATATA
>Ga0123342_1001401_pt1 | contig 40480 bp, 15 predicted proteins | sample Turbeawhitnodule_FD_89960 | JGI IMG/M metagenome (GOLD analysis project Ga0123342, IMG submission 89960) | Root nodule microbial communities of legume samples collected from Mexico - Turtle bean Mexico white nodule | ecosystem: Host-associated > Plants > Roots > Nodule | place: Mexico: Nepantla...
ACTTATGCTCATGTTCCCAATGCAACAAGATCAAAGTTGGATGATAAGGCAATGAAGACCATTTTCATTGGATATAAGCATGGGGGATACAAATTGTACAATCCAATGACAAAGAAGGTGATTATTAGTCGTGATGTTACATTTGCCTAAGATGAGGAATGACAATGGAATGCAACAGCTGAAATGGATTCAAAAAACAATATATTTACGTTTTGAACGATGATGTGGAAGATAGAGTCACTCTTGAAGCACCTACTCTTGAAGCACCTGCAGTTCAACCTGAAGTTGCAACTCCAATTGTAACTATGATGGAGCGACCAAGAATGCAACAACGACAACCTGTACATCTTCAAGATTGCGAAGTAAATCTTGATGATGAAGTTGATGATAATGGAGATTTGGTTCACTTTGCTTTTCTTGCAGAATCAGAACCTGTTAGACTTGCCATGTTATTCAACACCCCAAATCACAAAAGGTTATGAATGAAGAATTGATGGCGATTGAGAAAAACAATATCATGACTCAAATTGGGAAGGTTGTTCCAAATCAGAATTATGGGAGAATGTTGGTTATTAATTCAGATTTTATTATTATTAATTCATATTTTATTACCCTTAAACTATTTTACCATTATATTGCATTAATGGTCAATTTACAGGCCTCTTAGTATTCCTAGTTGATAGCTTTCAGTAATTGTAATTATTATATATATGATTGAGTGAATCAAAATAAATAAGATTAGTTTTGCAATTTTGTGCAATTACGTTCAATAAGTTGCTACAACCTTTTGTCTTGTCTTATTTCATTCAATTAGTTCCTACAACTATATTAATTAAATTAATTATTATTTAGAGACTTACAAAACTATTGATATCTAAAGTGATTTTTATTGTTAATAAAAAATTATAAAATTGTTTCTAAATTGATATTTAAATTGGCTAGGTTTTAGTTACTAATATTATAAATTTGAAATTAGTCTCTAATAGAGACTAATTAGAATATAAGTAATTAGTATTTTAGTAGCTAATTGTTAGATGACAATTTAAAAACAACTCTATAAATTTTTATTAATAATAGAAACTACTTTAAATACCAATAATTTTTTTAATTTATAAGATGAAGTGTAATTTAGTTAATATATTAACTAATTATTTTTCTCGTCTCTAAAATTAGTTTTTATTTCACAATATTCATATAGTGTTAACTAGGTTGTATGAAGTCTGACATTTTTAAAATAAAATAAAATAAATTAAACTAAAACTTTTATAAATACCAAAGTAACATACTAAAGATGATACTAGACATAATAATCTGATTAATTTATGTAAGTATAAACAATAATTTTGATTAGTATTATTATATTAGATTACTTTAACCAATGAAAGCAATGCATGTGTCCACTTTTTTCTATAATAAAAAAAATAATTTTTATCATAATTATTAAAATAAAAAACATTATTGAATTTATTACAAAATATATTTATAAAAATAATTATAGAATAATTTTTTTTTAAATTTTATCATAGATAATTTTCTATTATATGTAACACTGAATCCCACTATGCTTATCAATTTCTCTCCCTCTCCCTATTCTCTTCAATTTCTCTCTCGTATCTCATCTATTTCAATATTTGATCACGCGATGAGAAGTCAGGTACATTTCTACCCGATCAGATTTTCAAATAGAGTAAGTTCATTCTTACTCTAAAGATCCCTTATTATCTGTTTTTTCTCTATGATTTAGTCATCAATCTTAGTGGGGGCTAGATGAGAAAAGTGTTTCTCTCAACTTAATTAAGCTCATATTAAAATTTGGTAATATTTGAATAATTTGCTTTAGGTTCCTAAATTTTGGAATGATTCTCTTGTTTGAGGTGGAATTTCAGCTAAGGGAAACTAACTTTAACTTTCAATAGTATCCTAGGCTAGAAGATCTGAATATGGAGGGGACGTAGTATCAATATTCAATTTCTCTTGCAGGGATGTTGTTTGTTTATATATTATTTAAACTTGTAAAAAATTTAGATTTTGATAGTTTGGAAGTTAAATATTGTTTTTGATATTGGAAATGTTCTTGAATGTTATGAATTTTAAAATGTTATGTGATTGAATGATATTTATTATATATGAATGATGAAAATTGTATGAAGTTGATGTCATACATTTGAGATAATATTTGGGATAATGTATGAGTTGTTGTTTGATGGTACATTAAGTATGAAAAACCTATGTTTAACAAAGATCATCTAGCTTCACTAATGATCTAAGTCATATAGATTAAGATATCAGGTGGTGAGAAGTTGACAGGGAGTTCATACACATTGGGTCCCGTTGTAGACACTCGGTATTGGACGTTTGAACTTACTCTGATAATTTCTTTTGGATTCGTTGGTAATCTCTGGATCAGGTGTTAGTCTCTAGTAGGAGCATACTTAATGAGTCTTCCGGAAGACGATGGATTCATGTGTAGTAAATGAGATTGAAATGAAATCCAATGATTGTGATTCAAAATAGATCCATGTGTGGTCTATATGAATGATGTTGTTGATATTGAAATTTTATATGACAATATTTAAAGAAATGTTTATAAATGATTAGTTTGATTGATTCTTGTATGAATTAAATATGTTATGGAATTTCTTTTCATTAGCTTACCCTTGTTTTTCTTGTTGTGTTGTGAACTGCGATAATTGTAATAGGTACACAAGTATATGATCATACAAGTATAGGAGAGTCTTGTTTTGAACCTTACATTGTTAATATTTGTATTTCTACAAGTCATAATTTTGTAATTGAAATATTTTGAAAAACTCCTAATAGAACTTATATTGTAATAGTTAAATGTATTTTCTAGGGTGTTACATTAAACATAATTAATTGAGTTTAAAAAATAATTACAAAATTTAAAAGTAACAAATAATAAAATAAATTATATTGATAAAATTAAAATTAGTAATAAATTATGTACACAGGCAAAAATTACAAGAGGGGTCTATTTAGCAATAGTTATAGATACTTTTTTTTCTTTAACTATCAAACATATTAATTTATATTATATAAAATATTTAAAAAGAGAAATCTATATAAAAATAAAAGTTAGTGTCTAAGTTTTTTTTAATCAAATTTGTATGCAATTCTAATATATTAGAACCTTACTAAGTAATCATATTTAAAATATTTAAGTCAAGATTTACCGATGTAGAAAAAGAATACCTCACGTTAAATATAACCTTAAATATTTCTTTTAAATATAACCTAAATTCCAAAGAAAGTTAGCGTAACACAAATCTAGTTTTTTTTTTATAAAAAAATGTGTGATAAATCTAAATTGTTCCTTTTTTTAATTTATAAATAATTAGATTATATTAAAAAAAAATTATGACCACTAATATATAATTATGTCTTAATTATATGAATTAACAAGATATATGATCAAAATCTCAATCTCAAATAAATGAGTAGCCTAATAAAATATGTGCAAGTTTGTCATTTTAAACTCTTCCTTCATACTTATATAACTTCTAACTTATACAAAACAATGATGAAGTAAAATCGGGTTATCATCATAAAATCACATTAAAAAAATACCAACTAAGATATCTAAATTTCATTTCTTTTAGTTCATTTGATTTTAATGTATAAGTTGAACTTTATTTATGACATAAAGAATGAAGAATTTGTTGGTTTCAACCTCCTTTATCAATGAAGACCTTGTGTAGGTCAAAGTCACTTGAAGATTAAAAGATCAAGTGATGGAGATTTTGTTCCAAGAAAGTGTTGATATTGTTTATGTAATAGCTTTTAGACTTTTCAATGTGTTGTAAGTTGTTATTTTACTTTGATTATGTAATGGATTAAAATGTTCTTATATTTGTTAGAATTATAAGGAATGATATTTTAATTGATTCAAATCACTTACAAGTTTATTTAAGTTGATATTGTGATACAATTTTTTTTTTCATAGGGCTTCACTCAATGGAAGCCCTTCTAGAAATTCTCAAAGGCCTAAGATTTCGATTCCTAAATGTTTCTTTATCATTTTTCAATGTGTTTGTAAAAATTTAAAGTTGAGTATATTGTTTTGGCCAATATGCTAGATCAATTAGAAGTAAATTTTTTTTAAATGTGAATCAATATAAATCTTGTGTCTCTCTTTCTTCTTATATTCTCTACTATGCATATTACATATCAATCTCGTCATACATATTGCATGTTATCTTAAACTGTTTTATCTAAGACTAGGATATAACATAGAAAGTTAGGTTATGTAAGCGAAAAAAAACTTAGTTGAGTAGAAGTAATCAGAAGGATTTGATGCAAGAGACATGAATGATTATGTTTTCTAAGTTAAACAAATTCTCATATGTTTGAAACAATCCCAAAGGCAACATTTTGATGAGTACATTAAAAGATTTTGCTTTGAACGAAGGCAGTATGATATTTATGTTTACTTCAAGTTTCTAGCAAAATGTAAGTTCATAGTATTGTTGTCGTATTAAATGATATTTTAATAGCGAGCAATGATGAACTTGAGGTTACCCAATGTGAATAACAAGTTTGAAATGAAGGACCTTGGAGTTGCTTGATATATTTTAGGGATTAAGGTTATTAGACAATGTGATTTCAAACGTTTATATGTGTTGTAGGAGATTTATCTCAAAATATCCTTGAAAAGTTTGGTATGACAAACTTCAAACCTGCATCCACACCTCTTATGTCTCACTATAAGCTAAATGATGAACAATCTCTTAAGATAATTAAGGAACAATGTTATATGTACAATATTCCATATGCTAATATTGGTGGTTATGTTATGTACGTGATGGTTTGCACATCTCGTAATATAACTTTTGAGAATTAGTAGCAGGTTTATGTCAAATATTAGACGAGGTCATTGGCAAACTCTTCAATGGATTATTTGTTACTTAAAGAGATCACTTATAAGAGTTGTAGTTTTTTATGGAGCTAGGTGGTCTTCTAGGGAAGTTCCTATAGAAGGATTTGTTGACTCAAAATTTGTTGGGTGTGATGGAGTTCTCCTTACTCCTTCCATAAGTTTTTCGGTTTTGGATGGTTTGGATGATTGAAGAAGACATGGCAGTGGAAGATATGATAAAAATGGGTAATAAATTATGTGGAAATAATAAATGTTGTAGGAGAATGGTGCTAGGAAGGAGGTTAGACCAACCTTTTAGCTAACTTTAAGGCTTCTTCACTACAAAATGAAAGCAAGAGAAAAGAGAGACTTAAGAGAAATTCTGAAAATCATTTAGGTAAAAATTTATTACACAATTCAAGTATAAGAATTACACAAGAGAAGCTCTCTATTTATAGATCTAGAAGTCTCCTAAAGTGACTAGTAGAACACTAAAAAACTCTCCATTCATGGAGTTCCATGTGGCTACTTAATAACTCTCCATTGGTGGATTGTCATGTGTTAATCCAAGTATTGAAAAACTCTCCATTAGGAAATGGACATGTGGCACAAGGGATTGGAGAAGACATGCATGAGGCGCCCCATGTGCTTCATGAAGGAGAGGAAAAGTCACCTTGTGGAGAAGGAAGGAAGAGAAAAGGAAGGTGCCATGTTGGAAGCTTATGTGGCGTCTTGTGTGTGCCATGTAGGCATCCCTCTTGGTTTCTCTAAAGTCCTACAATCCTAAATTAAAATTACCCAAATATAAGGCCCAAAAACCCTATACAAAAATTAAAGATTGAAATTGAATTCATATTTACTCTATACAATTTTTACAAGAGTACAAATGAAGAATTCTTTAGAAAAATAACTTTTGATCAAAACTTCCTCTCTTTTGAGTCTGATTGTTTTGGTGGCTGGGATGGTCCTCTATCAGGGTGTTTGGACACCAAAATGTCTCTCACACGATATGTTTTTGTTGCTTATGATACTGCAATAAATTGGAAGACCAGTCTACAAAAGGTAGTGACTTTGTCAATCACTAAAGTAGAGTACATTGCCATGACATAACATGTGAAGGAAGTTGTACGACTGAAGGTTCTAACCAAGAAGCTAAAGGTGCAAGACCACTACTGTCTATTGTGATAATAACAACACGATACAACTGTTTAGGAACTAAGTTTACCATTAAAGAACTAAGCAATTTGATGTTAAGCTACATTTCATAAGAGATGAAATTGCATGAGGATCTGTGAAGGTGATAAAGGTTTCAACATATCATAATCCTGGTAATATGATTACAATTTTTTTGGTGAGGTAACTAGTTCTTTCATTGCTTGGATTTTATTTAGTTGTTTGGTGATTAAGCCTATAACAAGTTTAGTGGAAGGTAATGACTCTCACTCATAAGATTTATGTGAAGCAAAGTGGAGATTTGTGGAGTTGACTTAATAAAATATTATCTAAAAGGTTCCTAAATCATCTCATCATATACTAGATCGTCGAGTGTTTGATATGCAACTTTCATCATATGTGGTAGATGGTCTCAGTAGATGTTTAGTCTCTTAGTGTCTCCTGAGACATTGATTGTCTAGTGAAACTATCTAAGTGACTTTCCAATTCAATAATTGCTCACGTGTCTTCCTCATTAGTATATGTGCATTTCATATGTCATAATAACGATATTGTTGTATAAATAAAACATTTATAAAAATTAGTAAAAGCTAACATTTGAATTGAACTTGAGTGAAAGTTTGTTATGAGAGAAATTACGAGTTATGAAAAAGAAATTTGTTCTCTAATATATAATGTAAACCAATTATTTTTAAATATTATTGAAGAAATGAAGTATTATCAATATGTTTTGTTAATAATTGAATCAATACTTTTATTTGAACTGAGTTTATACACACACAAAATCTCAATATTTTTGTTTATTTTTTAAAGAAATAAATATTTTATAAATATAAATAATTAAGGACAAATGAAGTTGTTTTGTTAGAAGTCAATCTGATTGGATGTCGTATGTATTTCTTTCCCCTTCTTTTTTTTTTCTCATAAAACAAATGATGTAATAAAGGCTTTTTCCTTCTGCACTCTTAAGTTTTTCTTCAAGCACCTCCACAATTTTCTAAATTCCAAAATTGACCTTGACCTTTTATTTGAAAAAGAACACATGGTTACTGGAAATTGGGATCCGAGAGTGTACTACGGATTCATCAATTCGGAACTGAATCATTTTTTTTCTGGATGAGGGGGTGTTCCATAAGCAAATTTTGCCTAAATTATTAATTTCCAGATTGCTGAATCTGGAATGCATATTTCTGTTATGGATTGCTGGATCCGGAATGTTTTTTTTCTGAATTCGAAATGCATATTTCTGTTACGGATTGGTAGATCTGGAATGGTTTTTTTGAATGATGGATTTTTGAATGTGAAATGCATATTTTGAATTACAGATTGGTGGATCTGAAATTTTAGCGGAAGTGCCAATCCAAATTTTTTCCAGATTCCATAATCCAGAATGCAAAAAAATAAATACAGTTCAAGTGCATTTTAGGGTTTTTAAAAAATAATAGGGACTTGGTCTTTACATAACATTGTAAGGTACAGGAAGAAAAATATAGGGGTGCAGGAAGAAACTGCCTGTAATAAAAGGGAGTCCACACTGCATAAAACGTGGGTTTGGGCCTTTATTTTAAAGCCCAAGAGAAAGCCCAATTTCCTAGAAATATGAAAGTCGGTCCCCGTTCATCATCGCTGTGATTCTTGTCTACTAAGGTTTTCGTTGGGAGCACTCAAAGCTATTCCTTTTTGAAGTTGTGAAAGCACTGCACACCAAAATTCAAAAGACATGGATCCCAAGCTCACCGAGGTTTCTCAGCTCTTCGATCGCTTTAAGGCTTCGTTTCTCAGGAACGACTACGACAACTGTTCCAATCTCCTTTCTCAACTAAAGGTATTTCCCACCCACCCTAACCCTAGTTTACTTATTGCCCTCAATTCCAAAATTCGCCCATCATTCCCGTTCTTTCTTCTCTTTGAAGATCCATTCTGTTGCTTTCTTTCCTTTTTTCCTTCAAATTTTTTGATTTTGAACTTGGCCTTGGAAGTGAGATAGTTGTGGGATGGGGTAGGTTGCTTCTGTCTGAGATTATTATAACAATGAACATTCTGGGTAAGGTAGATTACACTGAAAGCAACGTTATTTTATATTTAGGAGGCTTTCCTAGTTATCCCACGGTAGCAGTGTGTACTGGCAAATAAATTGGGTTTTTACCTTTGGATTTGACTCATTCAAAGAGAGGGAGTGTACTGTGGAGGATAAAGTGTGTTGATATTTGCAATGGTTGAGTGATTGATTTACTCGTTCTCCACTCAAGAGCAATGATAGAAGGGGTGGTTTTGCTTGGAGAATATGACGTCTTAGTATTTATAGGGCAAGGACTTGTATGATTACTGCTACAAACAGCTTGAATTCATAGCTCCAATTTATTTATAGTCTATATAAGATGGAGGTTTGCAAGGTCCTAGCTTCCTTTTTTTTTGGGTACATATTTGCAGCTATTGTTATTTAATTAATCATAACGTCGCTGTTTACTTGCAGGTGTTGCTGACAGGGTTCAGAAGCCTTCCACCATTGTTTGCAGATACACCTAATGCTGTTCATGAGTTAACAATAGCAAGTAACACTCTTCGCTCCAATCTATTACAATGTCCTCTTCCCCCCACCTTTTTCTGTGTTGTAAGGCCTACAGCCATTGCTCTAGCTTAGACTTATTTATTAAGTTATAGAATTTAAATTTGCTGATTCATAAAGGATGTCAATATGCACTGGCTTGACTATATCCTTGTAGGCAGTAAATAAAGTTGAAACTTAACAATCCTCCTTGTTGATAGAAAGATAATTTTGCTATCTGGTTGTTGAGACAACTTAGCCTTTGTTATTCTATATGAGGAATGGTTAATGTGGTTTACTCTATATTAGAAGAGAATGAAAAGAGTATAATAAATTTTGGTCATCTAAAATTAGAAAGTGTTAGATACTTGAAGGCAGCAGAATAATGAGCTAGAGCCATATTGATTAAATGAAACAAATTACTAAAAAACATCAGAATGACTGAATTATATCAGCATGAATAAGATAATAAATATTTGAAAAATGAAAATGAAAAAAATGTTAGAAGTTCTATATGTAAGATTTTTTTTTTCTGTTGTTTTTTGAACTTCTAGAGCCATATTGATTAAATGAAACAAATTACTAAAAAACATCAGAATGGCTGAATCATATCAGCATGAATAAGATAATAAATATTTGAAAAATGAAAATGAAAAAAATGTTAGAAGTTCTATATGTAAGATTTATTTTTTCTGTTGGTTTTTGAACTTCTAGAGCCATATTGATTAAATGAAACAAATTACTAATTAATATATGAGTGACTGAATAATATCAGCATGAATACTACAATAAATATTTCGAAAATGAAAGGGGGAAAATGTTTGAAGTTCTATATCTAAGATTTCCTTTTTCTGTTGTTTTTTGTAACTTCTAGGGGATATATATGAGCACGCCGTTGTCCTTAGTGTGAAAATTGAGGATCAAGATGCTTTTGAGAGGGATTTCTTCCAGTTGAAACCTTATTATACAGATGCCTGGTAACTTATGCTTGTCCCTTTCTTTACATAACATATCCATTTCTAGTCTGGAACAGATGAATTTGCAACCAAAGCAAAGAATGGACATCTTCTGATTGTTCACTCATCATAAAATTGTATAGTGTATGTGTGTCAAGAAGTATAAAATAATTATCAATATTAAAGTATGATGTTATATGCAATTTTGCTTTCTTTCTTCCTTTATTGGGTTCTTGTATTTCACGGGGACTTTTTGTGTGTGGCAGCAATCGTCTTCCACCATCGCCTCAGGAGTACCCAATACTAGGTCTCAACTTGTTGAGACTACTTGTGCAGAATAGGATTGCTGAATTCCATACTGAGTTGGAATTGCTTTCATCTGCTGCTCTAGAGAATCCTTGCATTAAGCATGCTGTGGAGTTGGAACAATCTTTTATGGAAGGAGCATATAATCGTGTCTTGAGTGCTCGACAGACAGTGCCACATGATACATACGTTTATTTCATGGATCTCCTGGCAAAGACTGTCAGGTAATATTTGCTATTATTATAATTTTATTCTAATTGCATAGGGGATGATTGATCTCAAGTTATAAACATGAGGAAACTGGAACTCCTACTTGATTTCTTCATAAGTTGGGCTTATAGTTGAGGCTTTTTTGCATTTTTCTTCAAACTGATTTCTAGAATGTTATCATTAAATTGAGTTATTTTTACTTTTGTAATTCTATTTGATTTGCTTCTTGCAATGGCAATTTGATGGAAGTACGACCTTTATTGTAATCTTAAAGCTCAAACACCAGCCTCTCTAGTGGTTCTATTCTTTTCCTATTGTGCATCTATATTGATTTTCTGATTAGTTTTTACCTATCTTCAAACATTCAGAGATGAAATAGCAGGTTGCAGTGAGAAGGCATATGACTATCTTTCAATTAAGGATGCTAAGCAAATGTTATTGTTCTCATCAGATCAGGAACTTCTGGAATATATTAAAGAGGTGAACTATGTTATGACCCATTAATTTTTGTGTTTTTTGGCCGGGGTGGGGGGGGAGGGAGGTGCTGTTATTGGAGCTGGGCATGAGATTGGTCTTGAGATTTGGAATTGGACACAAGCTTGAGAATTGGAATTGAACCTTAGATCTGTAATAATGATGATGTTTCAAAGTCCTTTTAGAATTGAAAAGACAATTCCATGGAGTTGTAATACTAATAATAACCACACTTTAACAATTCCTAACCTCTACCTCTAAATCAATTTCCAACCTCACTCCCCTCTACCATCCTTTTTTTTTTCCGCTCTGCCTGCCACCATCACTACAGTCCATTGTCCGTGTTACTATTGTCATTACCAATAACCTCTACCACTAACCACCAAGATACCACCACTTCAATTGTCATCACCAAGACCACCATCACTATTGTTGTCATCACCCTTGCCCCACTGCTGTGACCAGTGCACCACTTATGGTTCCCTGTTACCATGACTTGTGACCGTTTTTGCCTTCATCACTAGCAAATTATTATTTTTATTCAAACATGACATAACTCATCCTGTAACAAAATGAAATTGAAGTTAAACTTTATAATTCTACTAATTATTTGTACAACCCAAATCTATAAGTTATGATCTAAAGTATTCCAATTCTAATAGAATCCGAATTGGAATTATAATTATAATTCTATTTCCATGTACCAAACGGACATGGGAAATCATTCATATCTCTTTCCACAATTACATTTGTTCTTTCTCATGTTCTAAAGTTATTATCTACTGATTGAAGGAACATCCTGAGTGGGAGATCAAGACTGGTAGTGTCTTTTTCCAAAAGGCAAAAGAATCTGCACCGTGCAAAGAGATACCCTCTCTGCAGCTTATCAACCAGACACTTAGTTATGCTAGGGAGTTGGAGAGGATTGTCTGAAAAGATATGCGAAGGCGGCTTTTGTATTTCAAAATTTCTTGGTGTATGGATAATATAGCTGCTAATATTGTCTTCTGAAATTGTTCAATTCTCATTCCATCCGAAACTAAAAATTTGTTCATCACTGTATTTTGATCATTTAGGTGGCTGTATGTTACTTTCATTTTTTTACCTCGTGCTCTAGAACATGAAAAAGATGTTTCATACTTACATTTCTTTTATGATTACATATTCATGATTCTGTAGTCTAAATTTCAAACCCATAAAAAAGTTCAAACCCAAAATATGGGGATATGATTTTTCTTAGTCATGCATATTTTTGGTCGCTTGAATTTTTCCTCAGGTTAATGGCCACTTTCGAAAATTTAGAATGATGGTGTGCTTGGCTGTTGCGTTTTGTTTTTCTAAAGCAAATGTCATCAGCCTATTGTATACGGTAGCTAAATAGTAGTTAGGGAAAATTATTGAGATCTGATTCTTTTATTGTAATTTGTGAACCATTATGGATGGTTGTTTTTGTGTTCAATCACGACGTTAAAAATATTTGCTTCCAATAAACACTTTTGCATTTACACTATCAAAGTTTAATTTGTGACCCAATGATCTTTTTATTCTTTAAAGTATACATTTTTAATTTATGTCCGAATGATCTATTTATTATTTTAAAAGATTATATATATTTCTTAATTTATGTCTCAATGAATTTTTCTTATTTAAAAGTGTATATTATTTTTCTAAAAGCCTTCAAAATTAAATCGTTTTTTATATTCTTTTTAAATAATTTCTTACATATTATCGTTAAAATGTAATTTAGTCCACGTATAAACAGTTTAAAAATTTATTTTTATTAATAATATAGAGGGACTAAATTGCATTTTAATAATAGCATGTAGGGATTTATTAAAATGAAACAAAAATTTCAAAAACAAAAGTTATTCATTTTATTTAAATTTTAAAACTAAATTAAAATTTCTATACACTTTCAAAGGACTAAATTGAGTATTATACAATAATTTGTAAGTGAATGTAGTATGTTCAGTTGTAAGTATAAATTTTTAGTGAAATACTACAATTTTAGGTATTCAATTAGTGTTGAAATTTAACGGAATAATTATTGAAATGAGTTCGTTTGGTCAATTAAAAAGTGAATAACTGAATTTTAAAAAAAGTTCTTAATATAATAAATTTGTAACATAATCACATATTAATAGGTTTTTATATTTATATATACACACATTTTTAAATTACCAATATACTAAATTATTTTTTATTAGTACTTCTTTTAAAATTATTTTCTTATTATTTATTAGTACAAAACAGAAATATGCATAATATTTAATAAGGGAAATCGAGGAAAACAAAAATCAAATTACATAGAAAACAATTTTTTTATAAAACGGGCTAACACAATTTTTTCTAAAATATGCAAAGAATTTAAGGGTTATACTTATAAATTACTTGCCTACATTTTGCCAATATTTTTTTAAAAGGTACTATTATCTTCTAATTAAAATAATTCATCTCAATAATTGGTTCCCTTGATCGATATAAATTCAATGTGATATAGTAAGGTAGGTAGTTAATATGGTTAAACTCGATATTTTTCTAATAGGAAAACAAATTTTTCATTTATCTTCTAAAATTTTGTCAAGATATTAGAGATTCTTTATCTTTTCGTACATGGATAGAGACAAATTAATGAAATATTGATTGATAAGATCTTTTATTCGTGGTGATTTTATTTCTTATAAACTCATAATTGATGTAAGAAGCTAAAATATAATTATTATTATTTAAATATGTTATGATGTTATTTTGATAATAAAAAATAAATTGGAGGATATCAACCAAAAAACTTTATAAATAGAGGATGTCCTTCCAAAAAATAAGATAAGTATTATTCCAAACAATACATATTACACTTATAAATTTTATCGTCGGAGTATTGTTTACAAATGGAGTCCCTTCATTCCTTTGTGATTTTCTAACATCAAGAAGTTGCAGTCACAGAGAGATCATCTCAAAGACCACCTTCATTCATTCGACCTTAGTTCGACGAGAACATTTGGTGCCTACAGCGAGATAAATAAAACTAGTCCTAGTTCCTTAAACTTGTGATTAATTATACGGTAATTTCAGACTTTTTAGACATAAAACAGGTAAAGGTGTAAAACAAATATTCTTTCTTTATCTCTAATTATGATTATCAATTATTAATATTTTTTAGAAGTTACACTGTTTCAATGTTCTTTATTTGTCTTTATTTGTTTTTTGGTATAATACAATTGTTCCTTCTACGTTTACTCTATTTTAATGGTATGTTTGATCATAATTTTGAAATGCATATCATTTATACAACGAAACATAATGAAAGAAAAAAATGTGTTATCCATTTTTTGAAAATGAATCACTTGTTTCTTTATTACCATGTAATTTTGCATATTAAAAAAAACTATTTTTCTTAAGGGTGAAAATAGACCAACTTTTTTTTATCAATTCTTTTTCACTAAATTAAAATTTCTACCATTTTTATTCATTATCTAGCGTTGTTATATATATTATATACAAATTCTTGAACCATGAAATTTTTCTTTGAAAAATATTTAATCTAAATGCTTAAAGTGAAAAAACTTGACACGTGGCAAGATGATAGGTCTATTAACTAGATATTTTAAAAAAATAGAATTTAAGAATATTTGATATGATTGATGGAATGTAACTAGTCATAGATTTTATTTAAGTTAAATTTATACTGTCAATTTTTTTATTATGAACTATTTGTTTTGTGAGACATGATAAGACACATATTCGGAGTCCCTCCGACCTGAATTTACTCCAGAGGAAATTATATTCGGAGACTCTTTAACCTTGATTTATTCTAGATGAAATTTTATTCGAAGTCCCTCTGACCTAGATTTACTATAGTTGAAATTATGTTTTGAACCCCCCTACCAAGTCCAGGAGACAGCAATAAACACAAATCTATTTTTTTTGTCTGAAATCAAATATACTTTTTCGAGCATAAATAAAGACCTACTTTTTCGTCCAAAATTGTATCTACTTTCTTGAGCATAAACACACATACTTTTCTGAGCATAAACCCAAATATACTTTTCCAAGCATAAACACATATATACTTTTTCATCCAAAATTGGATATACTTGTCTGATCTCAAATATACTTTTCTGAGCATTAACACAAATATACTTTTTTTTGTCAAGAATCGGATCTACTTTTTTGATTTTGTATCTATTTTTTCGAGCATAAACATAATTCTACTTTTCTGTTTAAAATTGGATCTACTTTTCAATTCAAAACTGGATCTACTTTTCCGATATTGAATATACTTTTCTGAGCATAAACACAAATCTACTATTTCGTTCAAAATCAGATCTACTTTTTCGATCTCAGATATACTTTTTCGTCTAAAATCACATCTACTTTTTTTTTTAAATTTTTATCTCGGGTCTACTTTTCTGAGCATAAACACAAATCTATTTCTCCGTCCAAAATCGGATCTACTTTCCCGAGGATAAACACATATTTACTTTTTAATTGAAAATCAGATCTACTTTTTTCGAGCATAAACATGAATTTATTTTTCCGTCTAAAATTGAATCTGTTTTTCTATCTAAAATCGATTCTATTTTTTGATCTCAAATTTAATTTTCTGCCCAAAATAGGATCTATTTTTCTTAGCATAAACATGTATATGCTTTTACATTTAAGACCATAAATCTATTTGAGTAAGGTTAGTATTTAACGTGAATTAGAATTTTTTTTATTTGATATATTAATGTTTGTTTGTAATACTTTTGTGTGTCTTTAGTAAAATTGGCTAACAACATAAATAATTATCTAAAAACAATTGTGCTCAGTTAACATAATTAAAATAAAGGATCTTAAACTCATATAAGTGTTTTAAAAGTGTGTAAAAGTAAAGTGTTCACAAAACAAACAAAGGGAAAGATTAGAGGGCTTACACTAATTTTCCATCAATCACCAATTTGCACGAATTTATCTAAGATAAATCAATGGAGAGGTGGACAATGTTTGTATGTTCCAAGGCAACTTCAAAACCAACGCCATAGAAGTTGACAATATCATTATTCAAAACTTCAATAATCTTGTTCAGGTCGGCTATTGTTTTGTTCAAATCGGTTAACGACTCTTTTTCAAACAAGTCTAAAGGTAGATGTAACCCTAACTTAATAAACACAATATCATAAAAAAAGTAGAATGGACCAGTGGGATCAGTAGAGTCATCCCTGCAAACCAATTCGTCTTGGTCACACACGACTACTTTGATGAGGTTTTCATTAGTCTTACTTAGGGAACCAATTTCCCAAAAATCTCTATCATTTTTCCAAGAGGTATAAGAGGAAGTTTCTCTAATAAACTCTTTCCTTGCCTAAGGGTAGGCGGAAGCATAATCCATTTTTTGAAATGTGAAAACAACAACCAACAAGCATGATAAACCACCACCAGAAAAACACTTAACGATGAAAAAAGGTAAAACATACCTAGGAGGTGCAGAGGAACGCAGAGGAACTCCGACAACGAAAAGGGGAATATGAAAGGGTGAAATAGAGAATAAGTGAGAAAAGAAGGAGGAAGAGTGAAGCTTATTTTAAAAAAAAAGGTAACGGAAACATTTATTTTTTGATGGGCTGCTAGATGAGTGGCATGTGTGCATATGCATTTATAACTCTGAGACCCACGTCCTCTCATAAAGTGCCTTGAGCCATGTGCAAATCCGTTTTTGATACAAAAGTTATTTTTCATGTAAGTACGAACAAATATCTTTGTCCCGCTCGCTCGAGGTTAGAGGGCTCTTTACCGTTTGAGTCATATCGGTCATATGCCGATGATATTGATCGGACATAAAACCGATGTGATATAGTCAGGTAAGTAGTTAATATGGTTAAGCTTGGTATTTGTCCGACAAGGAAACAAGTTTTTCATTCCTTGTTTATCTCCTAAAATTTTGCCAATATATCATGAATTCTTTATCTTTCGGTTACATGGAGATGGAAAGAAACTAATGGAATATTGATCGACATTGACAAGGTCTTTTATTCAAATGAAATGATTTTTATTCCTTATAAACTCATAATTAATATGATTGTTATTATTGAAATATGTTATTATGATGATAAAAGATAAATGAAAAGATATCAGCTAAAAAATCTCTCTAAATAGAGATTAAAAAAAAAGATAAGTATTATTTCAAATAATTTATACTACAATAACTTAATTATTGAAGTATTGTCTTGCAACTCCCTCATTCTTTTATGATTTCTTAACATAAAAAAGTAACTAACAAAAAAATTATCTTGAGGACCACCTTTAATCATCCCTAAACTCAACCTTGCGAGAACATGTATAGTAGAAAGATAATTGTTTAATTTTGATTGAAAAATAGTATTAAAAACACCATAATTGAAAATAAGTATGATGACGTTTTTGGTAGCGCCACAACTATCTGTAAGCCCCACAACCGTGACACCTAATTGAAATTAACCTTTTTTTTTTAACTAATAAAAAAGGGAAGGATACAAAATAGTTACAGAAACAATTGAAAAACGTGGCTGATACAATGAAAGTGCTTAAATTGTGGGCAGAGATACAATCCTTGAAATATGACAAGACCATACATTAGATCAGATCCAAAGTCCTTTTCTATTTAAATCATTGAAACCCCTCCCATAATAACTCAACGTCAACGCAATCCTTTGAGCATGCCACATCAATTTCACATCTAACTTACAAACACACTCACACTCTCTGAATCACACTAAAAACTGTCTTTGAAAATAATAAAAACGATCTAGATTGTGTTCATTTTGCATAAGCAGAAGCAGGGATATAAATCAGTAGATCTAGATTCCTGGAAGGTGCAAGTGTTAGTTGCATTGGTCCCTACATTATTATGTTAGTATTAGTCTACTTACTACACTCACTTCCACCTAAATCAAGTCCAAATAGTCAATCTCAAAAGCAAAACAAACACAGTGAGAGTGAGTGTGTGTGAGTGAGTGTGGTAGTGAGGAAAATGGGTTTTACCTTCACCACCATGACCCTCAACTTGCTCCTCCTAATAGCCATGGTGGCCACCAACATCCTCTCCCTCTACCACCTCTCCTCCACCCTCCAATCCCCCAAATCCCCTAAACCACCCCCACCTGTCCCCGACCAACTCCTCCACCAGCTTCACACCATACGCGCCACCATCAACCACCTCACGCGCCTTCAGAACACTAATCCAACAAAAAAATCAACCATCCCCTCAGATCTACTCCTCTACTCACAACTATCCCCAATTGCTTCATCGTGCCACAACCATCCCGAACTCCTTCATAAGTACATGACCTACACCCCCTTCTCTCTCTGCCCCTCCGATTCCGACCTCGCCGAATCCCTAATCCTCCGGGGCTGCCACCCCCTCCCCCGTCGCCGCTGCTTCTCCCAAACGCCACAGAAACCCATTTCCCCAAATTCCCTCCCGCAAAACCCCTTCCCCTCCTCCCTCCCCGACAACGCCGTCGTTTGGGACCACTACACCTGCAAATCCTTTGATTGCATCAACAGGCAAAACCCTAACCTCGGCTTCGACCCCTCACGCGACATTTCCAAGTTCAATTCCTACAAGAGCGACTTGGATCTCCCGATCAACCAGCTGTTCCAGATCGCAAAGGCGGCGAAGTCGGTGCTCCGCCTCGGACTCGACGTCGGTGGCGGCACCGGGTCATTCGCCGCCGTGATGAAGCTCCGCAATGTGACGGTGGTGACCACGACGATGAACGTGGCGGCGCCGAACAGCGAGGCCGTCGCGCTGCGGGGGCTGGTGCCGCTGCACGTGCCGTTGCAGCAGCGGCTTCCGCTGTTCGATGGAGTGGTGGATCTGGTGCGGTGCGGGCGCGCCGTGAACCGGTGGATCCCGATGACGGTGTTGGAGTTTCTGCTGTTTGATGTTGATAGGGTGCTCAGGGGTGGAGGGTACCTTTGGGTGGACCATTTTTTCAGCAAAAGGGTGGACCTTGAGAAGGTTTATGCGCCATTGATTGGGAAATTGGGCTACAAGAAGGTGAAGTGGGCGATGGGGAATAAGACCGATGCTGGTGGCGTCAAGAATGGTGAAGTTTTCTTAACCGCGTTGCTGCAGAAGCCTGTATCCAGATGAGGGTGTTTACACGTAAAAAGGTAGATAATTTGCATATTAGCTCTATAACATTGTTTTAGTTAAGAATCTAACAAGAACAGTTTAACCTCTATACAGTGCTCATTGATCTTAAATCAAAGTAGATGCTGTAGAAGTCAATATCCTTGTTGTTAATTGCTTTATCTATTTTATTGAAACCAGCCCTCACTCCTAGGTGGAAGCCAATTTCACAAGTTTCTTGGTAGTAATTTAATTAGGAAGCTAGGTTTTATTTGAAGAGATTAATTTTACAAGTCAATAACCTATAAAAAGTTATGGTAAGTATGTAGAACTCTTTAGGTATGTAATGTAAAAGTCAGTACTTATCATACATTGCAATAATTTGTGATTGGATAACTGTGTAAACTCTCTTGTATTGGTTATTTGCTTAATTGGAATGTGTTTATTTATTTATAATAATGTAAATATGTTATTTTTTAATGTCATGTATAAGTTTCCACATATAGTCCAATTATTGATTTTTATAGTAATTACAAAAGTTATGCATCGGATAAGTTGTCGTTGATTGATAATGTAAACTTATTTACATTGACCTACGAAAATTAAATAAATGATTAATCAATAAAGTAATGGTGATTTTTTGGTGTTATACCTTAAAAAAAGGTTTGATGCTTCAGTTTATACCGAGATGATTTTTTTTTTATTGGATAAGTCTCCGTTTAAATAAGGTAGGAATGTATTTTTTTTGCCTCCTAATATAGTCTATAGTTCATTTTGTGATTATTAATGTGAGTTTAAATTTGATGCACTGTTTGTGAAAAAGAGGAGGGGGGCTTACGATGCCAACTATTGTTTAGGTGTTGATGTTTACAATATATCAAACTTTTATAGCATTAGAAATGGACTAGAATTAGCTCCACCTTAAAAGCTTGCTTAAGAGAAGATGATTGTTCAAGTTTACAAATTACAAGGAGTACTTTGGCTAAATTCCTGGTTGATGTTGGACATCTTAACAAATCCTAATAATATTTGTGATTTTGTTGGATTAATTAAATTATTGTGCCTTTAATAATGTATAAGGCTGGGCCTGATTGGTGGAAGCACCAAAGGATCATCTCTTCTATTGTGTGTTTGGTGGGTCATTCTATCACAAGCATGGAATAGTACCTGGGGTTTGCCTTGTTTTGTGTAATGTGCCGGCTTGCTTCATTCAAGCAATATATATCATAGATTGCATTCTAGAAACATTGGATTTTGACTGGAAAGTAAATCTCATTTTAACTAGTGTCTACCAGTTGAGACAATTTGAGTACACTAGTTGCAATATGATATGGTCTTTATACTTCTTAGAAGGAGCTGTTTGTTAATGTTGATGAACTTGGGCAATGAAGCGTTGAAATATTCTAACAAACTAAACTTGAATGAAATGACTGAGTTACAATAGGATGTCCAAAACCATGTGGGGGGACAGGGTAGTAGGGATCAGTAAATGAGGGCAGGGGATATCTCTGATTCAACTTCTAAGATTGGCTGAAACATTGTTGGATAATGTTCTGTGAAACAAACTTAATGGGAATTAAACGTAAGTAGAGTGTGCTATGGCTTGTAAGTAATTCTATTACTCTGCAACCTCGTATTTGTGTCTGAGATCTGATTATTTTCGCCCTGTTTTGCACATTGTAGTTTGATATATGGTGTAAGGACGATAAGCATGTGGGTTTATCCCGATTTCCTTGGTCATAGGTGTTTATGGGAGCACGTAATGAAGCAATTTTGATGCCCAGTGATGGATGATAACCCGTTGAAACAAAGATAGAAGGAAGTGGATGACAGGTGTATATCCGTGGGGACTTGGGAAACCTGGTTCAGCAAATAGATTTTGTCATAGTTTTTTACTTCTATTTCATTAAATTGTTATGCCTTATTAATTGTTTTGAAATAAATTTAAGAAACATCATTGCCTGCTTCCCATTTATCATGCTCGATCGTCCTGTGAATATGAATAATTTATTTATCAGTTGTTGCAAATCTTGTGTGAATATGAATTCAACATGAAAAATAAATAAGTTCCTGGTTATTTTCACACCGTAACTTACTAATACCAACCCTCTAATCTTATTTTACTAAAGATTTGGGTGAATTGAGTTTGGCTAATTCTTCCAGCACGATCCATTTTTAAATTTTCAAAATTGTTCTGCATTCTGGAAAATTTTCAAAACTGTTCTTCATTCTGAAATACAAGAAAATACATTTTGGAAAGGTAAATTTGGAATAGATTTGTCTTTTGGAAATGAAATTTCAGAATAGAAGTAGAACTAGAAGTGTGATGCATGTGAATATAAAATTGTATTATACTTTTTTGATTTTTAGGTGACTTTCTCCAAAATAGTTAGATCATTTAAAAAAAATACACTTTCAAGATTGGTTCTTACAAATCGATGTTGAAAGGTTAATCATATCACATTAAATGTCAATTGTAATCATAATTGATGGTGAAAACTAGTCACCACAACCACTATTGAAAGTAACAAACTTTCAACACTAGTTACAATAAGAATAATTATTAAAAGTAATTTTCAATATCAATCACTAAATCGAGACTGAAAATTCATACTTTTAACTATGTTCTATCTAACATTAATTCTAAAAATGAATTTAAAATACTTAAAAAAAACTAGTGTTAAATAGATATTTTATTGTCAGAAAATCTGAATATATATTTAGATAAGATTATACATAAATTGCACATTATACAAATTAATCTTCTTTTATAAATTACATTAAATTCAAAATTAATGGATCTAAGGGTCAACTTATTACCATGCTAGCCTATTTTTTACTAAGACGGGTCAAATTCTCAATTCATCTTATGGCTAGCAAATACAGTATGACATATTATCTTAATTTAAAATTACAAAATGAATATAAATAATCCGTTTTGTCACACCTATGTATAACATACTATTTGACATTAAAAAACAAAACGAATCTAAATAATATGTTTTGGCATACTTATATTAGTAAACTATATTATATGTTGTCATCATCAATACATGCTCAAGTATGATGCAATTAGAATTACTATGTTATGCTGGATTATGATTTGATGGTGCAAGGTCGTATATAAGTATGCAATTACATGTTCTTGCAATAGAGTACGGGAAAAATAATAGGAAGAGGTTTACTTTTTATCAGATTCAATGATGAAATATGTTTATAAATATCGATCCAATAGGCCTTATAAATAATAAATAGTTTAAAGATTGAATGAAAGTTTCTAGTCAAAATACTAAAATAGAACAAAATAAACGGCCATTAGTTTTGTCTGAAAAAGACTGCCAGAAAAGTTGAATCTGAAAAAAACAATCTCCTTTCTGTTCTTTTGTGAACTATAAGGATCGTGTAATTATGCTAAGTCAAACAATAGTTTTAACTTGATGGAAGATTTATTAAAACATCTTCAAAAATTTAGTCCGACGATAACACGTAATTTTAACAAAACGAGAAAATGAAAAATTTATTTTCTTACTTTTTATATTTGTTTGTCATCCAATTCTCAATCAATTAACTAAATTTTATTATGTAAATTGCAAGATACTATACAAGTATTTTTTTGGATTGTAATTATTCTTGGTTAACTTGTCGAGTATTGTTTTGAGATGTAATGACTCCTATCTAACTCATCTAACATTCTTTTAGAATGAAACAACTTATGGCTAACCTGTCGAATATTCTTTCAACACTTAGGCACTATTGATTAAAATATCGAGTATTCTTTTGTAACATAGTCACTATTATCTAAATCACAGAGTATTTTTTTTTTTGCACGCAACTACTCTTAAATGAAGGATGACTAAAGAGTGATCTAAAACATGAAAGAGTTTGCTCACTAGAGAGAGTATTGTCTTATAACATATATATGGTTTAACTTCTCTACTAGTTTACTAATGAAAATTGTAACACCCTAAAATATACAAAACATTTTACCAAAGGTAATAAAATAAAGCAATGCTCTTCACTTTGTTCCCAAAGTCCCTTCTGCATCTGTACATATATTTGCTTGTGTACATAATACAATCAACACATGCAAGGGTAAGTTAACAAAAATAAAATTATAACATATAAAAATAGAAGTAAAAAAAAAATCAAATAGATTAATCATTCATATAGATAATTCCATTTTTATTTTTCCATAAATCATAGTCATATAATACTCAATACAAATCACCTAATACTCAATACAAATCACCACAATCCAACTACATTTCAATACCATCATCAACAACCATTTAACTTTCATTCTTTCACATACAAGACATATCATTCACATATAATACATATTGAATTTAAGATTTCTGAAATCAATTACACATATATCTCAAATTCATACACCTTCCATCATTCATGCCAATCTATATCAATTATAAGTTTCAAATTTCAATGATCATACAATATCTCTCATATATATAATATTACATACCATTTAATCACACAACATTTAAACTTTCACAAATCAATTGAATTTACAAACAAATGTCTACTTTGCATTAAACAAAAAAAAAAGTTCATGCATAATTCAAATCATTAAAAGACAAGAAGAAAAGAAAAGAAAGAATTTTTTAAGGCTAGCTTAAGTGAGAATTTATAGCTTAAGCGAGAATGAACTTTTAACTCGAGCGATAATTTTTTAGCTTAAGTGGGAATGGATTCGCTTGAGTAAAATTTTTCTCACTTGAGCGAAAGTAAGGTCGAGACCAAACTAAGTTGTAGTGAATTTTCAGCCAGATTTCGCTTGACCGAAAATTTGTCGCCTGAGCAAAAATATCAGGACTTGAGCAACCTAACATACTTAACTTCAAACCTTCATCCAAAATCAACACTCCAAAATCATTCATAACACAATCCACAACATTCAAGAACTTATTTAACATAAAAAAGACTTAAATACTAAATTATCAAAATTTAATATTTCTACTAGTTAAAACAACATTCTTGTAAGAGAAATTGAAGTTTGGGAGCACGTATCATCCATAGATATTATAGCTTAGGGTACTATTATAAAGCTAAAGTTAGCTTCCCTTACTTTAAATTACCTTAAATTCTATGTCAGTTGGAATTTCAGCTTCAATAGGGAAACCACTCCAGAGTATAAGAACTTAAAACATGTTATCCAAACATCCCCAAATTTCAGTATATGGTAAAACAAGTTGAGGGAAACACTTTTCTCAACCATCCCCCTTAATGATTGATGACCAAATCCAAAGAAAAAAAAGAATAAGGGATCTTTAGAGTAAACTGAAACTTACTTTGTTTGAAATTTGTTCGGGTAGAATTGATCGTAGACTCTTCAGCTACGACATGGTGTAATCAGATTTTGAAATGGATGAGGTATGGAGAGGGAAAATTAGAGAGAAAGGAGAGAGGAGAAAACTAGAGAGAGATATGGATATGTTTGCATTGATTGTTACACACACAACTACAAGGATTTGAAGCTTAAGATCTTGTGCATGTTTTTGTATTAAAACTTTCATTGTTGTCCTAGTGACTTTTTTAACAAGATATTTAATATATGTATATATAACTTAGAAGAAAAGAGTCATTGCATATATTTTTGTGATGGTCTTCCTTTTTATACTGATTATTCTTGTGTCTCAACATGTTTTTTAGGCTTCATGATGCATTAAGTGCTCTAGACATCACATTGAATACGTGTGGCTTCTTTGACAAAACCTTTGGAGTATGGTAAGGCTTTACATGATTGGTTAGGTGGCTTCTTTCCATCTTTGAGCAAACCACAAGGCCTCATAACATTTTCGTCTTTTTGATGACTATTTTATGACAAGTGTACTGCGTCAAAAGTAATAATTTGTCTCTAAGGACGAATATCGAACCCACAAGGAACAATTAAATTATCAAGTATAAGGTTCATTAAATAGAAAACAAAATAATAAAGTTTGTTGTGTATGATTGCAAGAATTGTAAAGAAAGCAAAGTATAGAGTTATTGATTAAATTGGAAAATTGGGATTGAGGTTCATCCTTCTTACTCTTTTTTATTTTGAAAGGCATAGTAATATTCTATCCTTTTATTGATGTTGATGCCCATATAAAATTCATTTAAATCGATTGTTTGCATATAAAATATTAAGAGAGTCTCCTAAATATCAATCTCTCACATATTTATAAAAACTCTTTATCCTTATGATTAGATGTTGATAGCAGCTAACATTTCAAATTTTTTCCTAGCATTCAAATATGTTAAACATTATCATTTAGGTTAGAAACTTAGAAGTACTTTTCAGTCCAATCTAGGAATCAAGATCATGGTAAACGAACCTTACGAATAAAATGATAATACCAATCATCAATCAAGAACAAAATACTATATTTAAATATCACCTCAATACATAAGAGTTTGAACATATTACTCCCAATCCCAAAGGGTAGAATTAGCCACTCATGTTGGCCATTGCAAGCATGGAAAACAAGAAAAGAAGATTCAGAATGTTTATACTTAATGGTTGTCTCCTTTAGGGTTTTCTATCACCTTTTATTATTCCAATAATGTATAGGGTTGTGCCTCACACCTCATATTTAACCTAGTTGGGTTTAAGCTAAGTGACTTCTTGCCTGGGCATGATTGGGCTCGCCTGAGCGAGTTGGACGAAAACAGGCCAAACATCTCTAGAGTGATCTTGCTTGGGCGAGATCCTCTGGAAGCTTCTGGCTTAGGCGAGCTTGGGCGAGTGTTGGAGCGTTCCAACTTTCCCTTTTTATCTTTGTATATTCCCCTTTTTCCTTTTCATCTCTATTTATCCATAAAATCCTGAAATTAACACAAATTTGGGAATAAATCATTCTTATTCATATTATAATCATACAATATGTAAAAAAGTTTAAATTCATAATTATGCATTATATTTGTTATTTTATCAAGAAATATTCATAAGTGCCTGTATTTTAATATGAAATATTACTGAAATATGTCACTTTTCACTTTTCTTTTCCAAAAGAGTTGTTTGCATGAAGTATCTTGTAGTACGTTCTTGAAAAGATCTTTGAAATTAATAAGATGTTGCGAGATCATTTTGAAAGACGAATGAAAATGTTAATACTTCTTACAACTATAAAATAAACATTTATTAAAATTTGACATGTATAGTAAAGTGCTTAAAACTCGTGTCAGTTATGTGAAGTATATTTATTGTTTGTTTAAGCAAAAACTTATTTGACTAAGTATACTCAGTATTTGTATAAGCAAAAACATATTAAACGATGCATGTGCACAACACTTACGTCTATTAGACAAAATGTATATTAAATAATGCTTGCATCTGTCCAACCAAACAACTTATGTTTGATGAACTAAATTGAATATTTTACATCTAACATGATGTGAAAAAAAATAAAATTATGTTTCATACTTAGTTGTTTAAGCATATAATCAAAACCAAACACATAATCACTTTTTTGACAATAAAAATGCAAGGAAGAAAATAAAATAAATCAAACTTTTTAATATTTTAATAAAAGAAGTTTAATGCCTAACAAAATAAAGTAAATATAAACAATAATTCAATGAATAAAATGATGTATAAGGAAATAAATGTTAATAAACTCTATATAGAGCATTGATCATCATCAATTTTAATTCCAAAAGCATGAGATTCTTTTTTAAAAGTACCAAAAGTATAGAAGGTCAGGCTGGCAAACAAGCCCGCCGAGTTGACGGGTTAGGCGGATCAGGCCAATACAGGTTGGCGGGTTCAAAAGGTTAACCTGTCCCACCTAAATAATGGCGGACCAGCAGATCGGTCGGCCAGGTCTGAACCATTTTACCATCCTTGATAAAAAGTCTATAGAAAGAAGAAGAAGAAAGAGAAATTAGAAAAAAAAGAGTAAGGTTATGTTTGCTTCTAGTCATGGCCTCTATACACGGATTGACGAGTGGGTTGGTTTTTTTTGGATAAAGTGATTTGAAGTTGAGTGCACAAGCGGACGAACAAGTAGAGTGTTGAATCCAACCTAATGTTCTTGAGTTTGAATGTTGAATCTCTTGGTTTTGCTTGGTTCTTGTTGTTCTAAGGTCTTCTTCTTTAGTCTTCGTGAGAGTAAGTTTTTATGAAATTTTTATTGATTTTTGTATAAATGAATTTGTTAACTTTGTTGTTTTACATGTAGTTTTGTTGTAAGTAATTTGTATATGCAATGATTGGATAATTGTTGATTTGTGTAAATTTTTTTATGAATTGGTCATTTTTTTTAATTTTTATAAATGTGTTTACAATTTTTTTTGTCAATTTATTCTAATCCTTATTCTTGTAGTTGGGTATATTTACTGGTGGTGGTAGCGGTTGCATTTATAATGAAGTAAATTTGATTTTAATTTTGTTAAATATACACTATTTTGATACATAGATATTTTTATAATTTTTATCCTTCAACGTATGAATATATGATATATCATGTGGTTAACATGGTTATAATTGTTTTTGCCACATGTATGTATATATGTTATGTAGTTATAATTGTTTTTTTAGTAGTCTATGTTATATGTTAATATTGATTTTGTTTATAATTTATTAACATATAAAATATGTTTAATATTGAAAAAATTATTGATGTTATGGTTGTATTTAACTTCTTATTATTGTGTATTGTAATTAAGTTTATATGATTATGATTTGAAATAAATTTAGAATTTGTTATAAATTTATTTTCGTTCATTAGTAGTAGTCATTCGTAGCACTATCTGTATCTCTAACCTTAAGCCTAAAGCCTAAACCATATCCATAACACTAAACCCTATAACTAAACCTCAATCCTAATCGTAATCATATTCCTCACCCTCGCCTTAACTCTAATGCTACTGGGGTAACTCCAACTCAAAGAAGTGGTTAGAGTTGTTTGTAGCATAAACTACTTGCAGCGTATTCATAAACTATTTTATGGTTGTCAATGAGAAGGTAAACATTACATGGATAACCAAAGCAATTTTCCACCATTTTTTTACGAGTCCAATAACAAAGAATTTGAGAACACAATTGCAGTTTATAATGATATTGTTCGTGCGAACATGAATCTAATTTAAAAAATACAAGAACAAATGAAAAGAAATATTGTTCTTTGCATCATTGCTTTTGATTTGAATTTGCAGCGTATGTTAAGTGATGATCCTTTGCATTATTGGTTACTTCGATCTTTTGTGTATATGCATACTTAATTGCCACTACTTTTCCCCTTTAACATTTATATTCTTTTCAAATTTTTGTGTGGGGTTATTTTGTAATATAATATTATTTTGTGATTGTTTCATAAAGTTTTATCTTAGGTTTTAACTTCCCTATCCATGGTATCATCCACAAAAAGGAAAAAAAAAACCTAAGAGTAAGGTAAAGCCGGACCACATGATGATAAAGTTTTTATAATCCCACAACAAAGAGGGAGAGCGTTTTAGATTATTCTCGGTATTTTCAAATGAAACATGAGATGATTGCATTCGAGAAAAAGTTTCATGGCAGAGTAGTCATATTGCCAAAAGTGATAGATTTCCCATTTTTTTTGCCACATTTGGGTTTGAGTTTCAAGGACATTTGAATTTCTAAGAATTGGAACAATTTCTTAGTCTAAGACTACCATATTATGAGGACCTGGTCATAATTTTTTTATTCAAAACTTCATCTAATGACACAGAGTTCACTTTCTACTTCGATCGACACACACAAGATTGTAATTAGACATAAAGATTAGATGAACATTGCGAATCTCAAATATCATGGTTTGTTCTTAACCCCTGGTACCATCCCTAAGGACATACATTTTGATCGTTAATAGGCTCTATTAACCATGACATGAGAAGAGGTGCACGATCAAAATGTAAGAAATGTTGGAGTTTGACTATGAAGGACATACTTCTTCATTACACATGGGTGCACATGTTGTGTCCTCGGGGGAACAACTTCTTCCAGCTAGTTCATGAAGATGTTTTCATGTTATAGTGCTTGAAAAGTAATATAAAGATTAACTAACCCTATTATCATTGAAGACATGATGAAATGTTGCAACAATGATATGCCTCTTTCATATGACTGTTTAATAACACACCTCATGTTGCTCTATGACATGAACTTGATGGCAGATTCATCAATCATGTTAGGGTGAAATAACTTCTTGAAAAAAAACCCATGAAGAAAATGAATATCTTCAAGGTAAATGGTGTGCGGCAATTTGACAGGCCTAACGACAAATATGAACAAAAGGACAAAGACATTCCATTGCCACAATAACATGTTGCATGCGCTCATCCTTAACCCGAAATCCCCCATGATTCGACAACGTTAAGACAAATTAGGAGGGGGGGGGAGCATGAGGTTGGATATTAACACTATCAACAAAAGGACAAAGAAAGGATGTTGCATGCGCTCATCCTCAACCCGAAATCCCCCATGATTCGACAACGTTAAGACAAATTAGGGGGGCGGGGGGGGGAATTAAAAATATACATGAAAGTATGTCGAGTATGAGGTTGGATATTAACACTATCAACACACATTTGGGTTGGGTCAAATCGAAGATAAACCTCAAGAGCTTGAAGGAAATCAACAACATTGATTGTATTTTTATTGTGTTATTCTTATATTTTATGTTAAACTTATTTTGATTGTCACTTAAATTAATGTGTTATAGGACATTATTATTTAATATTCCATTTACATTATTTGAAACATTTTTTTTACCATTTCTATTTTCCCTATTTTATGTTAATAACCTTTTTGGAGGGCATAGGGCTTTGCTTAAGTGCGTTTCAATGTCTGCGCATCACAGTTCATCATCTTGTAATTGGGTGGGGTGTGCTAAAACATTGTAATTCTTGCCATGGTGTGGGAGCACCAGTGCCTTTGTTGCACCCATTTGTGATTGTGGAGATTTTGTTGTTTTGAGAACATCAACTATTGGACAAAAAAATGTTGGGAATAGATTTTGGAGTTGTCCTAAGTATAAGGTAAGATTTATTGAACTATGTTTTCTTCCTTTTGAAAGTTATTAATTATTTTTTATTTTATGTTTTTATTCAAAACAAAGTAGAAGTGTCGTAAGGTCGGGTTGTAATTTTTTCAAATGGTGCATTGATTACGTTGGTGATGAAAGGGATGCAATTATGGTTAGACAAAGGAATAAGATATGTAGTCTAGAGAAACTTTTGAAGGAGTCTACAAAATGGATTAAGATGTTTATAGGGTGTGTATTATTTTTGTAATTAACATTATTATGTTTGTAATTTTTTTAAATTTCCAATGACATTAACACGTCTCTTCATTTGGGATTGTAATGTAATGATTTCATCTAGTGTGTACGGTAGTCCGTAACTATTTCATGTTCAACTTATATTTATTAATCATAAAGCAAAAAAGTTGTTATTTTCTTTATTTTATTGGATACAAATTGAAATAAAAAAATAAAATAAAATATTTGATTTTTTTAATTCATATTTCATAATATTTCTAAAAATATGCAGATTTTATTATAGAACTATGTTTAAACTTTACATTATTTTTAGAATATATTAATTATTCTTATTATTGATAATATTAATTATTATTATCATAATTATTAATATAATTATATATAATATAAAATTAATATATTAAATATTACATAAATTTATGTAAAAATATTTAATTATATTATTAATAACAACATATAATTATAAATAATGAAAATAATAAAATAAAATAATAATATCAATAATATTTATATATAAAATAAAAATGTATATAATAATAATTATTATTTTCATAAGTGTTGATATAGTTAATAATATTATTTTAATTTAATACAAAATTATTTTATGTTATATTTTTAAAAAAATTAAAATTTTTAAATTTTGAGTATTTTAATTATTTATTTTTATGTTAAAATTATAAAAAAATTTCAATTTTTACATATATAACAATAATTTCATTGAAAAATACTGACAATTATTAATATTATATATTACGAAAATTTAATTAATTCAAATATAAATAATATATATCATAAATTAATTATTCAACAAGTACAAATTTATAAATTTAAAATTATCTTTAAAATAATTTCTATATTCTCATAATCCTAATATTTCTCACGAACTTCCATGAACCATATTCACAAATTCATTATAATATTCCTGATATGACAATTCAGACACGATCTTTAAATTTTGAATAAGACTTTTGCTACTAAACTAAAAATTCATATAAAATTCATGAAAAAAATCTTAAAATATTAATGAATAGACTTTCTAAGTTTTTGAAACACCAAAACCGTTTGTTGGGAAGTGTGAAGTTTTAATTTAATATTGTCACGCCTCTCGTTGTACTTTTTTTTAAAGTTTTGATAAAGTAAATACAAAACTTTAGTTATATTATTTTTAAATCATAATTAAGTGGTATTAAACGGTTTATTTTTATTTTAAATCTTAATTAAATTGTACAAAGTTTAAAGATAAAAATAATTAATTACTATATATTAATTAAATATTATCTTAAAAATTATAAGAATTATTAATATTAGTTTTTATTATTAAAAAATAATAAATAGTAAATTATTTAATAATACTATAAATTATTTTAAATATGTACGGTGAGAAAAGATAGATATCTTCTACGGTGTGACTGATAAAAGAAGATACTAATATTTTTTATTATAAAAAAAGTATTAAATAATATTCATTATTATTAATTAAATAAAATATTATTTTATTTTAAAAATAAATTAATTATTATTAATTAAATTAAATATTATTTTAAAAATTAATTTTTATTTAATATTTTTTTATAATAAAATCTTAATATTAGTATCTCCTTTTTTAAAACAGTAATTGATTTTAACATATGAGTGACACGTAGAAGATAATTACCGAATGATATGACATGACATGTGAATAGTAAATAAAACGATATAATTTAAAGTTATGGTTGGACGTATCGCTATAATACGTCATGCATGACTTATAATGTTAGTGATAGAGAAAAATAAACATAAAAACATAATTTTCATAGAGAAATTCCAAAACTTTAGATTCGGTTTCAGCAACTACATCCTCAATTTTTTATTATTCCAAACATCGTACCAAATAAGAGTTTGGACATGATATCCTTATGTAAAAACACTATGTTGTGGATTTTTTAAAAAATAAACCCATTTAAAAAATATTTAAATAAACTTATTTCTTCTTAATTCACAGAATTAAATCTGCGTTTAGTGTTCATGTTAAAAAAAATGTTTACTGTTCATACTGAGAATTTAATTTAATGAAAACGGAAACTTATACTTTTTTTTATTTTTAATTTTCAAAAAATAAGTTTGAAACAATCCGGTTAGAATTTGGTTTTTCATAAATCGAATTTTAACCAATTTTCTAACGTAAGTAGATATATTGAAAATTTCCCCCAAATGACCTAGTTTTCTTTATTTTTTTCTAAAATTAAAAAAGAAAAACTAATCTAATAACACTGTTTACCTTTAAAAAAATGACTTTTCATAAATTAAATTCTCATAAAAAGTAAATAACTTTAATTTAAGAATTAAAGTGACGATGAATTTATTTGGATAGATTATTTTAAAATGGACATAGTTTAGAAAAATTGATATGTATCGAGTGGTACGTTATTTTTATAAATGGACATGGTCTTTTATATAATTCTATTTAATATATATATATATATATATATATATATATATATATATTTAAAAAATATACTGAATATTTTTTAAGTTTTTAATAATTAATATTTTAATTGAATAAATTAAAAAATATTATTATTTTATTATAATTAATAGTTAAAATTATTTTATAAATAGTTATATATTGGAATATTTTCAATAATATAATATAATAAAAACCAAATTATTTTTAATTTTAAAAAAAAGAACCGACAAAACTAGTCATCATTGAACTGACAAGCCAAACTACTATCCCTTTATTTTGCCATCTCAAGAAAATCACAAAAAATTCATATTAATTTCACAACAAATCGTAGGACCAACAAAATAGAAAGAAAGTCACATTTTCATTCTCCCAAAGTGTGAAAGCCTCCAATATTCTGTTAAAGCTATATATCAATAAAAAGATATAGCAATCCAATTCATCTTCAACTTGCTACACATATGGATTACTTTCAACCTAATTCTTTTTTATATATTTTGCTGAAAAATTCAGTCTAATTCAATTCATTTTGACTAAAATTTAACTATTTAATTTTACTTACAATAATCATGTGGTTTATTTTTAAAAATGTATTCAAGAAAGTATCAAATATTGTAAATTTTAAAAAAAATATTTTAAAAATTACGATTTAATTAGTCCCACTAAAAGTAGTTTGGATTGAATAAATTTTATAAAAAAAAATACAGAAATTCAATATAATATAATTTCATATTTTTTTTTTATTAAGTTGAGTGAAGGCTTTGTACAAGTAACCTCTTATAAATGGATCCACACTTTGATCCTGTTGTCTGACTCTATATAAACAAACAAAGCCTTGGACTTTGGTGTTTTCTAAGCTCTGTATTACGTAGGGTACGCAAATCTACGTTCCTCCATACTCTCTTTTCTTTTGGTCCTTTTGTCATCATCTTCACTTTTCATCATTCTCCACGAGTGACTGCAACTTTCTTCTTTTCAATTTTGTTGTGAAAACTCTGCTTGCCTTAATTTTAGTGTCTGAATTTCTTAGAGGAAAACCACCCTTTTTTTGTCTGAGTTTCTCTTATTTCTGATTGCATAATTGTACTGTCTTCTAAGTGATTTTCTTTACAATCTGCATCTGTTTAATTAATTTCTTTAACCGATGGATAGCTGGATTCTGATAAAGATTTTGTTACAGATCAAAATGGGTTTGATTTTGCCGTTGACGATACTTATGCTGATATTGGGCACAACTTGTGGTGCTTTTGGGAAGAGGGAAAGTAAAGTGAAAACAGCAATTTTTCTATCTCCCAAGTTTGAACTTGGACCAGGATCGGTTGCCAATAAATACGATTATGATATTGATTTTCCTAGAGGTCACATAGCACTCAAGAGTTTCAATGCTGAAGTAATTGACGAATTAGGGAACCCAGTGCCTCTCCATGAAACGTATCTCCATCACTGGGTTGTTGCAAGATATTATGAAGCTAAACATGTGGCAACACACACGAGGTACGATGGGCATAGGGAGCTTCATCAATCTGGCCATGTAATGGTGAGGAACGGTGGAATATGCCAGAGAGATGTGCTGGGACAATACTTTGGTCTTGGATCTGAAACACGTGGAACAGCTACAGATGTTCCTGATCCCTTTGGGATAGTTGTAGGTGATCCAGCAGAAATTCCAGAGGGGTATGAGGAGAAGTGGGTGGTGAATATCCATGCCATTGATACACGTGGTGTGGTGGATAAATTGGGGTGCACTGAGTGCAGGTGTGACCTTTACAATGTGACAGAGGATGAATATGGGAGGCCAATCAGGTCAGACTATAAAGGAGGTTTGTTTTGTTGCTCCGATGAAAGCCAGTGCAAGTTGAGGGAAGGTTTTGAGGGCCCAAAGAGGAGTCTCTACCTAAGATACACAGTCAAGTGGGTGGATTGGGACAAGTTTATAGTGCCTGTTACGATTTATATTCTTGATGTAACTGATACTGTGAAAATAGCAGATGATTCTTCAGGAGTGGTTCCTGAGCATAATTGTTTGGTAAGTGAATTCACCAAGAGAAACATGTATATTGTACATATCAATTTGAATTTCATAAAACATAAACTAGTCCGTGACCATCAAAATTCTTTGTGACAGACCGAGTACGATGTTGAATCTTGCAGCAGTGGTGAAAAGGAGTGTCTTCATGTGAAGAGAACAAGAGTCCCAGTACAAAAGGGTGGTTATGTGATCTATGGTGTTGCTCATCAGCATTCGGGTGGAACTGGGTCAAGTCTATATGGAAAGGTAATGCTTAATACTGCAGTGATTCTTGTAAAATTGGGTATAAGTAACAGCTTTTTTAGTCCTTTTATGGTATGCCTTCAAATAGAAAACTACTCCTGCAAGAGGGTATTCAATAATGATTACTCCTGCAAGAGTCTTTCTATTTAATCCTAAATTTAAAGAATTACATGGTCAAACCTCCCCTTTTTTCTTATGATTTGTATGGAGGTAAAATAAATAAAAAAAACGAAAAGAGAAAAAAAAAGATTTATTTGAATATAAAACTTATATTAACAAAAGGTTAAATTTATTTTATTTTATTAATGATTTAATATTTAATATTTTAATTATTCATTTTATTACAGTATTGTAAAACACATTATAAATATTTAATTAATATTTATGTTTAAACTAAATTATATAATCAACAATTATGTCCAATCTATTGACAAATAGCGAAAACAGTTTATTAATATATTTTTTTCGACTTTTTTTTTTTAATTTTCAATATATTGATTTCACCACTTCCTCTCATCTTTACATCTGTGTGCACAGTAATTTGACAGATCCTAAGAGGTTCTTGGTCCTTCCAAGTAATGGTTTTCCAATTGAAATGGATCAAAAGTTTAATTTACAAGAATATGGTGAACCGTGGCAATTTAATAGTAGTTGCACGACTGCATCTTTTTGTTTTCATTGATAAACAATGGAAGGAAAAGATGAAAAAAAGTAATAATAATTATTTATTCATAGTTGAATTACTTGTGTTTCTGAAACTTTTTGGATGAGATTTTCAGGATGGAAGAGTAATATGTTCTTCAGTACCTAAATATGGAAAGGGAAAAGATGCAGGAAATGAGGAAAATTACATTGTAGGAATGTCAACATGTTATCCTAGACCAGGTTCTGTGAAGATAATGCATGGTGAAACTCTAACTCTAGAGTCTAACTATAGCAGCACTCATGGTCACACTGGAGTAATGGGGCTTTTCTACCTATTGGTGGCAGAACAACTTCCATTTCAACACTTCACACACCCCTCTCGTTCTTCATTCTTTACCAATATAAACACTTTATTTTCATAGAGCTAATTTTAGATTAAGGAATGTAAAAATGGGATTATCAATCATTTGTGTTGGTGATAGTATGTGTTGTTTGTATTAAGTCAGTATTGTTATATAGAGTTTATGTATTTGTATTCAATATCAATACTCTTTGATATTTCTCTCATATGTAATGATTAATATCCAAATTATACTTTTAAGATAATAATAAATTATACTTTTTTTTTTATTTTGGAAAAGTTTAAGATATACTATTGTAATTTAAATATGTATAATTGCGATTAAGATATTTTATATACTTGTGACCAAATTTTTGGTGTACATAAAATGGTGAAAATGAAAGTTTTTATTTATATTTTTTAAATGATAAGAAGCTAATGTATCCACATATCAGAAGATATTTTGTTGTTTTGAAAAAAAATAAATGTTGTATGTTTTCAGTTGACGTGTTCTTCATGTCTACGGTTACCCTTGTGGGCTGCTGCATCGGAACAGAACAAGCAAGGGTCCCACAATGCGGATAAGGGTACACTTTTACGATGTAACGAGGTTGTTTGCACATGATTTAAAAACATTTCTTTAAATAATTTTTTATTATATTTTTTTAATAAATATAAGAATGTTATTGCATCACAAACTATCATCTTAATTAGCTTAGGACCATAACCTATATTAATACATGCATGTTCATCGTGTTACTAATAAAATCAAATAAAATATAAAAGCAGGGAGTGAAACCAAACCTATATACAAAACCTAAAACGTGGATACATTTATAAATCATATAATCTCATTACCAAACTTTCCATCTTTTTATGTGAATTGAAAAATAAAAATATGATTAATACTTTAAATTTATTATACTTCTTTATCATTTAAAAAATAAATTAAATGAAACATTTAAAGGATGGTATATAAAAAAGTGTGACACAGACTAATGTTTCCGTGGTGAGAAAAGAGAAGTAACCAATATACTTCAAATTTATTATATATAGTCAATATTTATATTTTTCTTTTTCAACGAATTATGTCATATTATTTCTTATATATATACATATTTTTTTATAGTTTGTTTGAAAGAGAATAATAAGTTGGATGGAAACAAATTGGTTATATAAGAATAAAATAAAATTAAGATTGTTTAGTTATAAAGAAACACATAAAAAATAAAAGAAAGAAAGATAGAAACGTTAATAGTATTATATGTGAAAATAGAATAATTAATTACGCATCTTTATAAAATTATTATTCTGACTTTTTCTCTTCCACTAATTTAACTTATTTGGTGAAACAAAATATAAAATTTATTTAATTGGATATTAACATGTTTATTTATTCATGCAGCAATTACCTCTCGAAAACAGATCTCTTCAACAAAGAAGAACCGAATGTGATTTTCGTTTTCAGATTTGTTAAAAAAAAAAAAAGAAGAAAAGTGTGAACGTCAATGAAAAGCGCAACAGATTTTCGAGAGAAATTTGAAAACCAAAATTGCACCACAAATTAAATGAAGTTTATAAACAAATTCGTTTGATAAGGGCACCTCCAGAATGTGCTTTATGCACCTTATAAAGGAATTTTTTTGAGAATTTTTGAAAATGATAATGAAAACCTACTTTAAAGAAAATTGCTAATAATCTAGTAGCAATTTATGAACAAAAATGTGAAAAACAAAAGCACTCAAGAGTTATAGTATATGAGGAAATTTGAAAAAATATTTCCAAAAGTCTAACTAATGGAATTTATGACAATTTTGGTTTTGAAATCATTACTCACATACTAATTTTATAAGGTTTTATAATAAACTTTTGAAATCTAATGAAATTTAAAAAATTTCCATTATTTTAATGATATTTTAAATTAAATTTTTAAAATTTAACGAATATTAAAAAAAATCTATTATTTTACTTAAGTTTTAAAATAAATCTTTAAATTTTTATAAATGTTAAAAGAATTTCATTAGTTTATCAAGATTTTAAAATAAATATTTAAAATTTTAATCAAATTAATATTAATAAAGATGTATTTATTTATTTTAATCTAACACAAGATTTACTGTAACGATCAAAATATAACTCGTTATAATAATTACTTATTAGGTCAGTTATTTTAAAACTTATATAATAATTTTTTTCATAATTATAAATATATTATCGTATTATTTATTAATGTGGATGATTAACTACCATCCTAAAAAGCTGTCATAAAATCATCAGTTCATCTAACTATTCGAGCTATATTTATTAATAATACATATACTAAGTTACTCAGATTTAATAATTGACTGTGAATAAAGTATTTAAAATAAAACTTTCCATTACAAAAGTGAAGGTGTTGTAAATGAATACAAAAGTTAAAATCTCGCATAATGTCACTTTTATTCTTATATTTAAAATTTACTTAGTTCATAACTAAATATAATTTATTTGTTAGGATTATTTTTTAAGACTCAATAGTATACATATTACTATATTTTAAGATACTGAAATTATATTCTGTATTTTAAATTAGAATAAATACTATAGAGTTCAAAAAACATGCATGAGGAATGTATAATTTTGTTAATATGCTTTCATCTATGATCACGTAAAAGAAGTTTCTAGATTTCTAAAATAACTATTGGTTGATAGTCACAAACTTTTATACAAAACTAATAAATTCTGTGTCTCATTGACTTTGGAATAGAAAAAGAAAAACATAATCGATTGTAATTTATTGGTGGCAAAACTGATAAACTTGTTGAAAAATAGGGTTCATTTATGACGAAAGGTACTATACAGATTGAAAAGGTTACTTTTCAAACCCAATCTCTCCAAAATGCTGGAGAAAACAACGTGCATTTATTGAAATTTTAAATCAGATATTATTTTAAAAACATTAATTTATTTCTAATATATATATACATCATATATTTAAACTTTTTAAAGCATATTATTGGTGAGATTTTGACAATTATCAAAAGAAAAAATTTAATAATAATTTTTTATTAGAGCTTTCAAAACGAATTATTTGGTTTGAGTTGACCCATCAAGGATAAATTATTTGATGCAGGTTAATAGATTAAACAAACCATTCACTTCATTTTTAAAAATTATAATTTTTATTTTAAATTAATAAAATAAAAACTTGTATATTAATATGTATATAACAATTATGACATATATAAATATATATATATATATAAATATATATATATATATATAATAATAATAATACATGTAAATGATAATTTTAAATATTATATTAATATATATTTGTTGATTCTGAATTTATTTTCATATATTTTTCGGACAATTTACATATCTTTTCCTTTAAAATATTATTTTTTAATAAGTAGAAGGACCAATCTTCGAATAACAAAATCAAATTGTTCCAAACTTTATTGGTGGGTTAATACGATAAAAGAAAATTTGAAATAGAAATCAATTTGTACAAACCAAAATAATTAGTTGCAATAATAACTAAATTAGAGATCATTTTAGAAACTAAAAAGAAATTTGGTTTCTAAATTAGTTTCTATTATTGTTAAATAGTTTCTAAATTTAGCAATCAAGGTTTTTTCTACTAAATTTAGAAACTAAATAATTGGTAGTTAAAACCTTAGTTGCTAATTAGATACAAATTTAAAAACTATTTAACAATAATAGAAAATAATAAAAACTAATTTAGAAACCAATTTCTTTTTTTAGTTTCTAAAATGGTCTCTATTTTAGTTCCTATGGTAACTAATTATTTTGGTCTCTAAAAATTGATTTCTATTTCATGATTTTCTTGTAGTAATAATACTTATTATTAACAAGAATGATCTCAATACTTACTAAACTTTTTCATCATATTTGATCTCATATCTTTCATTTGGATCATTACTTTTAATTTAAAGAAATGGGAAGAATGAGAGATAGAAAGAAGAATAAGAATTTGTAATTCATGTATATTTTGTCCACCTCATTAATTTTTTTTATAAATGGAACCCATTCACTATAAATTTAACTCAAATTGAGTTAGGTTCTTAGTGGATGATGAAATTTAATTTTGATCTATATCAAAATTTGTAAACTTTTTAGTCCAACCAAATTTGAATTTGACTTTATGACGGATTGGATTGAACAATTTTAACATATGTAATCTTAAATATAAATCTCAGTATTATTCTAATGTTTTCTTAAAGAATATTCTGATTCTAATTTGTTATACCTTTGTGGTTTAGTTGTTAATTTTGAAGAAGAAATTATGAGCAGCAAAGTTAGTATATATCCAAAAGTTGCATTCAAACACTTCCTTCTGAAACAAAGTGTTGATGAACGAAATGTTCATTATCTTAGCTCATTATTCAGAAAATATCTCTTCTGCTACACACACAATTTGAAAACAACATATAAATAACAAACTATTCACACATTATAATTCAGTTTAATAATATTTAATTAGCTCTCAATTCATGTATTAATATAATATCATTGTCTCATAAATTTATTGAGAATGTAATTTACCATATTATTAAAAAACTGAAGTTCCCACCTTATTTAAAGTCAGGATTGAGTTGAGAGAAAAATTTCATTCACACCCACCCACCTAGTAAGAGTTGATTCTCCTCGATAAAAAAATGTTTAATTACCTTTTTCGTTCCTATATTTATAGCCAATAGTCAATTTGGTACAGTGGTTTTTAAAAAATTCAATTTCGTCCCTAAGTTTTTTAAAATGTATTCAAAATGGTCCTTTCTGTTAAATATCACCAAACAGCGTTAAGTGGTGCTTATGTGGCAGACACGTGTAAGTTACGTGGATTGTGCTTACATTACTTCGGTGAATACTGAATTAGGGTTTAGGTTATTCAAATTG
>Ga0123342_1001402_pt1 | contig 40477 bp, 17 predicted proteins | sample Turbeawhitnodule_FD_89960 | JGI IMG/M metagenome (GOLD analysis project Ga0123342, IMG submission 89960) | Root nodule microbial communities of legume samples collected from Mexico - Turtle bean Mexico white nodule | ecosystem: Host-associated > Plants > Roots > Nodule | place: Mexico: Nepantla...
GATATACTCAATCTATGAATGATCATTCCTTGTTCATTAATTCTTCTTAAGAATCTTTTACAACATTATTGGTGTATGTGGATGATATAATATTGGCAGGAAATGATAAAGAAGAGATTGCTCAAATTAAACAAACCTTGAATCAGACATTCAAGATCAAGAATCTTGGGGATTTAAGATATTTTCTTGGTCTAAAAGTAGCAAGAAGTAAGAAAGGAATAATGGTGAATCAAAGGAAATATGCATTCTCCTATTGATAATCATGAAAAATTCTCCTCTACTGGAAGTGTTCCTTTCACAAATATTCAAGCCTACAAAAGATTGATTGGAAGGCTTATGTATCTCACTAATACTCGACCTGACATAACATTTTCTGTGCAACAACTTTTTCAGTTTCTTGCTAAGTCTACAACTGCTCACTATACTGCAACTATTAGAATTCTCAAATATATTAAAGGAACTTTAAGTCTTGGTTTATTTTTCTCTTCCAACACTTCTGCTCATCTCAAAGCCTTTTGTGATAGTGATTGGGGCACCCGTAGTGATTCAAGACAATCGGTGACTGGTTTTAGTGTGTATCTTGGGAATTCTCTCATATCCTGGAAATCAAAGAAGCAAGGAACAATATCAAAGAGTTATTGTGAAGCTGAACACAGGGCAATGACCACAGTTACATATGAAATTCAATGGTTAACTTATCTTATTCAAGATTTCATCATTTTGAGCAACCATCTCTTTTATACTGTGACAATGACTCAGAAAGATACATTACAAAACATATAGAAATAGATTGTCACTTTTAGAGAAAAATATTTGTTTCCCATTTCCACCACAAAACAATTGGCTGACATTTATACCAAAGCTTTAAGTCCTCAATCCTTTAAGAGTATTTGTTCCAAGCTAAGTCTCATCAATATTTGTTCCCCAGCTTGTGGGGATATTAAAGGATATGGATACAGAGTTATAGAAGGATCCTAATATTAATTGTGACTTTTATAATTATTAGTTGTTTCTCTTTATAAAGGTGAATAACCTTTATTTTGGTTTTGTCTGTTGTGATTTTAGTATTTATTTGATTGATTATTTCTCTCTTTAGTTAGACGTGTACTGCTTGTATATATTCAGACTATTTGTTATTTGTTTTGATCTCAACAAATATTCATTCTCATATAATTTGTCTTTCTTTTACTCTTTTGCTCATCTTTGTTCTATTTTATATTACAAAGCTTCCTATAATTTACTTTTCTTATTGTGTGTTCTCAAATGGATTGAAACTGAGAAGACTATTGTTTTCTTCCTTGGTTTGTTATCCCTCCTCATCTCTAGTCTCTCACACCTTCACAAGCTTCTGAAAGGAACTTCGATGCTTAAGTGAGATCTCGGTGTTCGATGTAATTAATGTGTGATGATGACATACCTTTTCATCGAAACTTGTGACTATTTATATGATTGTAACATATCCATTGTCATTTGGCCGGATGATAATTAAAGATGCATTAATCACTATTTAGACATGCTAATCTTATGTTAGAGTTTAATGAATTTGTTTGGCCCAAGCCGAATGCTGATTCATCCATTGTTCATCCGGTACTGACAGGTATTCTGTGTCATCTTTAGTTTTCTTTACAGATACGTACTCCACGATTTCTTCATTCACAATAAATTAGGATTACACTAACTTTCTCTCTAAAATAAACCATAAAAAATACTAAGAACAAAGTAACTAACACACTCCAGTAGTAATTACTAAAAATTTCAACCAGTAATAATTGCATCTCAAGTTCATTAAACTTTACTAACGCTCTTCATCGTTCTTATTTCTGTCTTGTCTAAAATTGAATCACGTTTTCTCCTTTATGGCAGTAGGTTTATTCTGTGGCCAATCTCTTTTATAATTCAACACTCAATTTCACTCAGCATCATAAGTTTTACAGTAAAACTTAAATAAAGAGATGCATTTGTCACAAATAACACTTGAGACATGATACTTAAAATTATCCACCCTCCTTGAATCCTATTGTTCATTCTCTATCCTCAAATTCTCCATTGTTTTATATAATGAAGCCAAAAAACTTAAATCACGTGACTCCTAAGAAGATATGATCAATTTTTTTTACCTAAATGCAATAACTGTCTCCAACAAAGTAAAGTCTTTCCAGAGCTTGTTACCACACCCCTAATTTTTTTTATTTCCTTTCTTGACTCTTCAATTAAAACTATAGTTCAAGAACCTATTACAATATTCAAATGGACATGTTTGAGTGACAAATTAAAATTAAACCACATAAAATCAATAAACATTATAACAGCACTATCTCAACCTTTCCACAAATGTGGTTGAATTCTTACTCTGCCTTACTGGTTTGACTTCCTGTAAACTTACAATGTCTGCAATTAGTTTCTCGAAGATCTACAAAAATACAGACTACAGAAAACTGATAAGCTACTTCTTAGCAAAGGTTATATTCATGGGATTCAGTGGAGTGATTTTGAAGCCATTAAGAGCCTGCATGGCCATGGATGATTGCACCTCATCTTCAAAATCAACAAATGCAATTCCTGGCTTGGCGTCAATCAAGCGCACTTCCTTAAAACCTGGGTATTGTTCGAAGAGCATTTCAAGCATCCTACCAGTAGTTTCATGAGGCAAATTCTCTATGAATAAAATATTATTAGGAGCGGTTGCTTCTTGGGCACTGGGTCCTTGACGGAATGATGCCTGCAGATAATAGTAGATATTCTATTTTAGTACAATAAACATTACCATCATATCCAACTACCTACAGTTAAACAAAAAACAAAAACTATGACAATAATCATTGTTCTTTAATTTGCTAGTTTCATTCATACTTACAAGACTATCAGACATGCACATTGATCTGATGAACCAAATTTGTAAGAGAGAAGAGAAAATCAGGCACCATAAGTATAAGCTACAATGATTAGAGAAACTTACAGTTGGACCACCATTACTTGCACTATGTGTTCCATTTGGTGCAGCAGATTGTTGGGATTCGTCAGCACGCCGCTTTCTTTCAGCTGAACAGGCAAAATTATGTCAGTCTAAATCAAAGAAATTACTACCAACCCAACAAATGAACTAATAATAATTCTTATGCAACAAGATCAGAAAGATGGAACTTCAAAACAATTTCCAAAAGATGAATTTTGATATTTTTCTCTTAAAATGTCAAACATTGAATTTAAATGGATATGCAGATTTGTTTACACTGAAAATCTAGATGGCTTTATCATTTTGGTTTGCTGTCCATGTGTGCATGCAGCAGTGGAAGGGTGATGTTTTTATTTTTATTTTTGGAGGGAGAATGGGTGGGTTAATTTACTGATCTTTCACACGCATAGTAGTCCATAAGCATCATCAAGAAATCCATGCATATGGTCAAATAATAAAACTGGCGTCACAAACCTATAACCACTACAAGCTTCACTGCTAACAACTTTACAACAGAAAATTTCTATCATTTTATCTTTAGGCCTAAGAAATATGAGGTTGATAAAGGTTTGCTAAAATTCCGAGGCAAAGGAAACGAATATAAATAAAAAACTACATCAGCTGCATTCCCGAGTGACCCCAACAAATGACCATTGGGTTCAAACCACAGTATGATCACCATCATATATTTAAATACTTTCAGCTATTTAACTTTTTTCAGTTTTAAATTCTCCATGGAGAGAAAGTTGCAATGTTATGATAAAATAAAATAACATTAATTATTTCTTCTTTATAGCTTCATTGCAGATTCCTCCCATTAAATTCTAAGGACTAGTTTTTGCAATGCTACAATCTCATTATATATGATTGTTTGGCCAGTTCAAACCTACAAAGAGGGAAAGATAATAACGGTACATGTAGTATGCATGCATGAGTTCTACAATTCAAAAAATGAGGAAGGAAACAACAAATGACAGTTATGCTCACCTTTCTCCTCTTGTTTCTTCTTCTTTTCCCTCGGAACATAACTACCCTCTTCTTTTGCGATACAATCTGACTTTGTTTTTGCATATTGGATTCTCTGCATCAAATTATTCACACAAAAAGCCCTTAGACACACATTGATAAAATAACACATTAACCAAAATCAAAATACCAAGCAACTTCATAGGAAAAAGTGGTGGGGGATAAAGAACACAGGATATCATCCATATTTTGTGTCATTCTTGATGATGAAAATAGTTCCAACAGGACAATAGAAATTTGGATCAAAGAAATTTTAAACAATTTTTTTAAATAATAACTCTCAGAGGTAAGTATATTTTGGCCAAAACATAAATCCAGAAAAACAGTGACGTAACCTGCTCAAGCAACAAGAAATGGTTCCAAAAGTTGGGAATAAGATACAACAGATTTACGAACAGAACTGTAAGGAAATTAACAACACCATAACTTGATTACCATTGGTTTTTCATAAAATGGGAAGTTTTGCATTTGTCTCACAGCATTGCTGGCTGCAGTGACTTCACTGAAACAAACCCATGCCTGTCCTCGAAGCTTGGGTGTCTTTAGAGCAACAACATCCAAAATTCTTCCATATTGAGAGAACAAGCAATACAGTGATCTCTTCAACTCTGCCACATTGAAATGAACAGAATATAAAATTAAATTCTGTTACAAGGTCAATATCAAAATTCAAAATGAATCTATTTTCTAAAAACCTAATGTTATATCAACAAAATCAGTAAAATAACATCAGATTACAACATCTAAGATGCAAAATCATTGGCAAAAATAAAATAATGCCACAACATCTTGGTTTATAAAGACGCGATTGCCCAATTGAAACACGACCCTTCCCCGCAATAAAATTTCAACCAAAGAGATGCAAAATCATTGCTCCTCCAATGTCAAATCCATAGTCACCCCAATTCATCAGAAAAAAAACTTCCATATAATCAACATCAAATTAATTTTTTGAAAACCCTAGAGTCATAGAAACAAATCATCAAAATAACAAATCCAATTAATTGTAAACTTTCATAGAGGGTCAACATGAAAATTCAAAATCAATTAATTTTTCTAAAACTCTAAAGCCATATCAACAACATCCGCAAAATGAGCATATCCAATTATAGCTTCTGAGATGCAAAATCACGGGCAAACATATAAAATGCTTCTACACATATCTCCAGTTTATTAAGCTCCACGCTGTCTAATTGAAACATACCCACATCATTAAGTTTTCTTCACAATAATCAACAAAATTTCAGCAAAAGTGATACAAGAATCAGCTCCTAAGCCAAATCTAGTAATTCTAATTCAGCGGATCAAAACAAAACTTAAACACTATCATCCTGCCCCCAAATTATATCCCCAATTCAGTTAAAACTTTACGGGCAGAAGTGCAACCTAGCAGAGTTAAAAAAACTACAGTGAACCTAGAAAATGGGTGCAAATTAAGCAGACAGTAAAAAAAAGCACGTGAAGAAGGGTGTGAAAAGATGTTACCATCTTTTTTGACCTTCTCGTTGAGATTCTTGATGTAAATAGTCTGGTTTGGAGGTATGTCCCCTGATAGCATTCTCTCTGTCTCTCTGATAGAGATGAATGAACACAGTGTAGCTGTGGTGCCCTAACCAAACAGAGATGAATATTAGGAACAAACCGTTGTTTTTTATTATGGGCTCTCTAAAATAAATTCAAATTTCTTAACCTGGGCTTGGCCCATTTTTCGTTATTATGGGTTTGCCATTTCCACCCCCTTTTTGTTATTGAACGAGTACATAATCAAATATAAATATTTAAAAATTAAATTAAAAGAGATATAATATTATAAAATATAATATCAAAGGATACCTACCTTTTTATTTTATTTTTAGTACTAAATAAAATTGAAAAACAATTATAACTACATAAATGTTGAAATAGAATATCAAATGAACAAGGAAGGTTTAGTAATTTAAGATAGGAAGGTGAATAAATTTAAATAATAGTTATTAAAATGAATTTATTTTTCATGCTTATTTATTATTATAAGTTAAAAAGTTAAAATGATAAGATAATTTTAATTGACATATATATTTCAATGTTTAGGTATCTCTTAGATTAAAAGATAGAGATTAATTGTTAATCTCCATTTATTGTAAATTAAAATGACGAGATACTCTCGATTAGTGTTTGCATATTTTAAAAAAAAAATTAATGTAATGACAAAAATATAATGGATGAAATTTTTTTAACTTAAACAAATTTGATATGTTTGTTTTTAATTTGATCAAGTTTGCACAATTTGAAGTGTATAACACAATTATCCTCCCTTTTTGCTTGTCCTAAGTTTTCTTTTATTTACTCTTAATGTTCTCTCCTTTCTCATTATGATGTATATCAAGCCTTGTTTCAACCTCTATTCATTCCATCTATTACCAATTAATATATATATATATATATATATATATATATATATATATATATAAACTTATTAAACAATAACATCAAAATTTCTCTAATAAATTATTTTAATTGTTGTAACCTAAATGAAAGAATTAATATGAATACGTAATAATATAAACCACCATAACATAAAAATTAAATTTTAAAAGTAATCGATCAAACTTAACAACATACTTTATTTTTCTTATATTTATATTTTCATGACAAGATTAGCAACAATTAAATCTTCATCACAACATAACCTCCCCCAACGTATCAACAATCGAATGAAGATCCTTAATTTTAAAAGTCACTTTAAATAAAAAAAATTCTGTAAATGCATCAATATCTTCTGGATGTTATTTTTTCACGACCCCATAAATGAAGAAAAGGAAGAAGATAATTTTAATAAATACAATTATATTAAAATTAAAATAGTCAGATAATACCTTAGCAATGTAAGCCAAAAGAAGATCAACACCTCATAAAAAGCATGAAAGACATATAAGAAGTTTCATCAACCACCATAATGTTTATGGATAGGACCTAAATCCATAAACATCACTAAATTAAACATGTGTTATAAAATTATTGTATAAAAGTAAAATAATCAAAATACAAATTAAATTAAATTAGCTAATTACAAATTATGGTGACAGTCCTCTACTAAGAATATAGTTGAATAAGATTTCTGCAGACTTGATCATCAGTATAAGGAGTTGACTTCTCTTGTATCTGTTAACAATTCTATTTACAACATATACCTCGTCTCGTTGATAAAAAAAAACATATACCTCGTCTAAAACCAAAAACCTGAACAGCAAAATCAGCTTCAAAATATCAGAAACAACACCACAATCAGCCTTATACCAATCTTTTGTTCATTTGTTTTTGAGAAGGAGAAAGGTTATGCTAATAATGAGTACAAGGGTAGTTTATAAGCAATACTGCACAGCATATTTCTTGTTCCATTCATATGTTCTAAACTAAGTCAGCTAAACCAGTTCATAACCATTCGTCACAATTCTAATGATTCTTCTTCTGCTTTTCTTTCTTAGAAGTGTTTCAAAAATAATAATATCTACCCTGTGAATTCATGCGTAGGATAACATATTATAGGTGGTCTGATAATGACTCGGGTGGCCTGATAAGACCAACAAACACTTGCTAGGATAGGCTCGAAATGACTCTGATATCATATTACAAGTGAACTTTAAGTCTAACTCAACCCCATAAAACCGGCTCTTGAGATAAGGTCTGCACCCATGAAAGACTCTAATCTCTAGTCGATGTGGGATCTCCAAGAATTATCTCTTCTTGGAGATTGAAAATGAAAAATGTAAATAGGAAAAGTTGCTCAAATAAAGAAATAATGTTGTTATATATCTGGATTTTGATGTAGTTATTACTTGACTCAATAGTTAAATGTAAATGAAGACACTAGGAGCGATGGAGAGAGAGTAATACTTCAAAAGGCATGAAACTGGAACATGATACGGTAGTAACATAACATTTATTTATCCTGCCACATTGTTTTCAACAAACCCTAAACAAACACAGAACAACGAAAGATGGCACAACCAACAGCAGGAAGATGGTTTCATTCAACCTAAGTCACACAACACTACACTGACAGATATATAGCGAACTTCACAACCAACCAACCAACCAACCAAGCCTTTGGAACTTCACTTCACTAGATGGCGAGAATGAGTCCTGGAACAGACTCATCGCACAGCGTGCTCTGCCAGACGCTTTGACACATGGCAGAAGCAACCACATCGTCGGAGCCATGGAAGCCGAGCCTGGTGACGGTGACGGAGGTGTTGACGTACTCCCTAACCTCCGTGATGACGCCGTCGGCGGTGGTGGTCCACGCGTGCACCCACCACACCAAGTTGGTCTCGTCGAACCCTTCAGCGATGGTCACTGATCCGAACCCAACGATGTGGTCAGGAACCAGCACAGGCTTGGAGGGGGAGGAGGTGGCGGTGGCAGTGAGGAGAGGAATGAGGTGGTGGCGGTGGGAGGGTGGGCCGTGGAACCACCACTCCAAGTCTGGGGCCAGAAGACGGTACATTGTGTTGGTGTCCTTTGAGGTTATGGCTTTGTATAAGTCTGTTACGGTTTTCTTGTTGCGATCCTCTTGATCGTGTAGCCATGCTTTCTGTGAACTCGAGTTTGCCAGCTCCGGAATGTTGTAAAGTGATTGAGTTCTTCTTCTTTGCTTTTGCAATAAGAATGAGAGAAAGAGTGATGGATTTGAGGAATTGGAGTGGAAGAAAATGGTGGTGAAATGTTCTTATATAGTTGTGTGGAAGCTTAGCTGAGACATGTTTTCAAGTTTTAATAATTAGGGTTAGTGAGTGCTGTAAGAAAAAAATCTATCAATAAAACTATTTTATTATGAGAGCTGCATTAGAAAGTACAAGGGTTTGTTGCACACTTTTCAATCAAAATTTTCATTGTTGATTTCTTATTGGCATATGTTTGCATTTTCTTAATTATAATAAAGATTTGATATGTTTAATGTCTTTATACTTTTTGTAAGAGACATAATTATTTGGTGATTATGAAGAGATGGCGAATGTGCTCTCATTATTTAAATTCAATGCTCGTGCTACTAATTAATAAATAATCAAATTAGATCAGAAGCATTTAATTTAATATTACTGAATATTTATGACTCTGTCACTAATTAAATTAATAATTTTCACAACAAGAAAATTATATTAGAAATTAATTTTATAAATAAAAAAATAACTAATCATTATATCAATTAAATTAGATATACTATTTTAAAAATTAAATAAAATTATTAGTATTTAAAATCGTTTTATTATTAATAAATAATTTATATTTGATATTTAATTAGTTGATAGTTAAAACTTTCGTAACTAATTAAATACTAATTTAAAAATTGTTTATTAATAATAAAAATTATTTTAGATACCAATAATTTTTTATTTAAAATAATATTTAATTAATTATTATAGTAATTAATTATTTTTATCTTTAAAAATATTTTTTTTTATAGTGGTTATAGTTAAATTTGTCATGTTATTATATAACTATTAACAAAACCAATTATCCCTGTTCAATTTGAATGGAAAATATTCCATCACAAAATTTCACTATTAATCGTTAAATAAATAAATAAAAACAAGTAATTAAGAAAAATGATAAGATTGTCATTAAATATCAACATTATTCTGTCAATACTAAGCTGTCAATCGGTAATTTAATTTTGAATAATTTCACCCATTAAATAACTCTAATTTATTATTTAGTGGGAGGAGAATTCACGATAAGAGAAGATGCATATATTTTAATAAACTTTTATTACTTGTTCAAAAAAATTAGAGAAGAAAAAGAGTAAACTCTATGGTCAGGGATAACATTATATATTTACACTCATGCATAACCACATAACCACTCATGCATAACCACATAAGTAAGTTGTAAATCACTACTCAAGTTACCATATCGGTCCATGTGTAGCAAGTCCAAACCTAATATTTTATGAATCATTGGCAAAATTTGGGAACATTAAATCAAATTTCTTCCATTACAAACCATCTGTCGGATGCCTCATATAATCATTCCTTTTACATCCATCTACATGTCATCTAACAAGTTTTGCATCATCCGCATTAGTGAATAATTGTTTTAATCTTGAAACTATAGGAAGATACCACAACACTCTCGCAAGAGGACCCCTCTTCTTAACATCATGTTCGAAATCACCATATTTATTATTCTATCGAATTATCTCACATTGTGCATATTGATGTAACTAGTATAAAAGAACAATTGTTTCATCTATTATTGTTTACCTTCCTTTTGTCATCCTTGCACAATATTTATGAATATTTTTTTGACCAATAAATGATCCCATCATACTACTTACACTTAATACACTACAAAAAAAAAAATCATTAAAAAAACTAATTTTAGAAACAAAGAATAATTAAATATTGACAAATTAAATTTAGAGACTAAATAGTTATTGGTAATTAATCTTTCTTCTTTATCTTTCCTATTACAATTCTAATAAAAAAAAATAGGTTAATTACACATATTTCATATTTAATTGGACCTAGGGTATAAGTTTTTTATTGCTAAAACATTTGTAGCTAATTAGACATTAATTTATAACTTATGTATTAATAATAAAAACTAGTTTAATTATTAATATTTTTTAGTCTCTAAAATAATATTTAATATAGACAATATAGAAATTAATTATTTTTTTATTTAAAATTAATTTTTATTTAATGATTTTCTTGTAGTGATAATTTTTTTTTAAATATTTATCAAAGTTAACTTGTTCTTTTTAGATAATTCTCTTAGAAAAAAAATACTGGGGAATATTTAAATATCATGAAGTCCGGTATTTGAGTTGATCTTCATGGATAGAAAGTGAGTTGTTTTGTCTATAACTTGAAGTTGAATTTTGATGATTCAATGAAAAGAATTTTGTATATTTGATGGAGCAAAGGTGACAAAATACTTCCGAAAATCAAGAAGTTAGAAATTGCATAATGGAAGGATCTCTTGATAGAGGAGAGAGTTTATAGATTGTGCAAAATATTGAAGTAGACATATTTTGATATGTATTATGCAGAAGCACAGTTATCGTGCTAGTTTTCATACCTAAAAGTGTGAACAACTGAATTTAGCTTTTTGTTTCAGTTTTCGCTAGATTGAATTTGACTTGAGCATAGAAAATTATTGAGTGGCTATGTATTATGCAAAGAAAGGTTTGAAAGAAGTATGATAAATTAAGATTATATATGCATGCAGGTCAGAGAGATTTCAAGCATGCACTCCAATTATAACCTTTAAATTCAACTAAGAAAGAACCTGGTGAGGTGGGTTGAATATAAAAGCTTATCCCATGCACACACAAAATTCAGATTAAACATCACATAGTGGATCATACCAGAAGATACACCGATTCACCGACCTAAGCATGAATGGATGCAATAGAAAAACACAATAATTGGCCACACTATGTTCTCCTTTCTTGCAAAAGCCATGTTTTCCTCCATTATGTTCACTTGCATTCCTCATTTGCATACAATTATTGACATATTTAATGGTGTTCTTGTCACCATTTGCCAATATAATGTGGTTTATTTAGTAAATCATTTAGTGGTATGTCTCAAGAACACAAGTCAAGCATAAGGGCACTTACTAGCTTGTAACTGAACCTATATGTTTATATTCTTATAATAAGATGATCGTGAGAAATCAAACCCTAATTAAAATCAATGCATCAGCATCAAAATGGACCACTCAAAAATGGAGACATTAAGCATTTATTCGTGGTGCCTTACACGTCGCATGCACATGTTGTATTGCTTTGGGTATTTTGTAGTTTGCTTTGCACTAATTTGTTTTTATCTCATTTATCTGAATTGGGCATGCAATCTTTTTTTACGCTGTTTTTGGTAAAAAGTTCTTTATTCTTGTGGTAGTGGTCTTAGTATGTAGTTCACTTCTTAGGGAGATCTTGTCATTCCACTTCCTCTTCTTCCCAATGAATTCCTTCTAAATTGTTCTCTTTCATTATTTAAAAACAACGATAAAGAAAGGAAGATATATCAAGATTATATGAGATATTTGATTCATGTATGATTTTGAACACGTGTCAACTGTATATTTCTTCTTTCAATAATTTTATGATTCATTAAATAATCACCAATTTGTAGATTTAGGATTCATTAGAAGGTAGTTTTGGTGTATTTGTAGGAGTTAACTTACAAGCTTATTACGAAAATACGTTGACCTACGGCATTGACATAATTAAACAGAGTTTGATACCTTCTTATAGAAGGTTTATTTCAGTAAGTCAAAGCGTATTATAAGTCTTTAGAAATATTTAAGATAATAGAAACTATTTATAAGATAACTATGTTGGAAATTGAGTCTATGATAGAGTCTCATAATTGGAAATGGGTTCAACGAGGATAATATACAAAGTAAAAACAACCTGCAATTCTTTTTTTATCAGAAAAAAAACCTGCAATTAATTAACATATAACATCATTTAACACAGTATGCCAATTTCGGAACACAATCATCCAAATCGAGGTATGGTAATTGATATTTTTTATTGTCAATAGCATGATCCTAGATAAAGTAAAGCAACTTTAACATTTTTAAGCTATATTAATTCTTCCTTTATCGTAAAATTTTCAATGAATTATAATTATTATATTTAATTTCAAGTTAGTTTTATATTTCTAACAAAAAAAGTATGGAATTTGTTATGTTTTCTAATTAAGTTTTTCAACCCAAAAAATAACAAAATAGTCAACTATATTTTGTTAGTTAATAATTTGAGTTTACTTACTTTCAAACATGTAACAATCAATTTAAATAATATAAATTAAAATTAATAAAAGAATACATAAAAAAATAAAATATTAAAGATCTCATGATGTGATCCAATTACAATATATATGCATAAATGTAATACTCCCCTTACAAGTTGATATTATAACTTAGACGTCACATTCACTTTTTGAAAGAGTCTATTCAAATAAATACAACTTGTTTTTATCATATATCACTCAGTTGAACTACTATTAGTTCCACATTTTATTTAATCTTCAGGAAACGGTTAAAAATCTTATCAAACAAAGATATAACTAGGTTATAACATAATAATCACCTTCAATAAAACTCATATACCGACTTAGACAATGTAACAAAAATATAAGTAGACAGTAGCTGACTAGTTCAGAACCAAATTGACATAGAATAAAATAAATGTTTACTTGATCGCTGTTGAACTTCTACTTCTACTGAATTTCTATAAACACAGGTAAAGACCCTTTTAAAAGTTAAACTTTTAGTATGATAATATTTTTTTTTCTAATAAAAATCTTTCTACTTTGACCTGTTGAACCTATGACACATATAAGCCTGTGATGTATCGTTGCATTAAATGTTGCTGACCAAGAGTGAAACGTGAGGATGACGCATACTACGCCCTCCCTAGATGCACTGTTACTGTCATTCGGTAATGTGTGATTCCCTGACAATCAAATAATCTAAAATTTACAAGCCATTCTGATTCAGACTACCTGCTTTGATCAGAACAAAAACAATGCAAACAATAATTATTACAACCATGGGAACAAAATCCAATGAGAGGATAATATGACAAAAGAGAAAGGAATCTGGTACACCTCTCCTAATGGAACATATGATACACCCATGCTGTTGCCGCAAAACCATTGTTCAACTTCCTCTTTAATTTCGAGAAGTTGAACGATATCTGTTTAAAAAGAAGCTTAGAGGAGAAAAGAATCAGGAAATCACGTTTGCTTCCGTATCCAGTTGAAGTTTGTAAGTTGTCCCTCTGCCTCAATCAGCATTGATTCTCAATGCTTGGAATTAGTGTTGATTCTCATATGTCAGACATTCACTTCATCCACTACTTTCAGTGCAAGATATCACCAGCAAGCAAAATTGGTAAAACTGAATTCATTACTCAGGGTGTAAACCATAGAACGGAGATTGACACAATGGGCATGATGATTTGTGAGAAGTAGAAAACCATTTACAAAGACAAGCAGAATGAAATTTGTGTTTGCATGTCTTGCAAGCAAGACGAGGAAGACTGTGGTCTGTGGTGTGAATTACACTGTAACAGATCGGGCACTCCTCAACACCTTCAAATTCTTTATCGAAATTGCGCTTCCAAATTCCTATAGCTTCTGCTAAAGCTCCATTCTGCAGGACCAGAAAAATAATTGTTAACTTCAGCGCAAACCTGCTCTGATAATCATTAATTCTCAAATTAATCCATTGTCAACTGAATTTCACAAAAGTTTATATACTGGGTAAAACTAAAAAGTAATCAATCACAGGAAAGAATTTTCAGCAAAGTTATATTTGAACTAATCATGCAATGCAAACAAAAAGGAGTAACTTCAGCGCAAACATGCTCTGATAATCATTAATTCTCACATTAATCCGTTGTCCACTGAATTTCATAAAGGTTTATATCATTCTACAATACAGGTATAAACTAAAAAGTAATGGATCACAGGAAAGAATTTTCAGTAAACTGTTATATTTAAACTAATCATGCAATGCAAACAAAAAAGATTAAGTTATACGAGTTTTGACTCTACACAGTTAACTCTAGGCAACTTGCAAAGTGGGCAGCAGAAGCCGTCTACAAATACCTGATTACGAACAAATAGCATCATTGACATCAACCATTTTCTTTGCTTGGTCTCAGCAATCCCAAGGCTCCTTGTACAATCAACATCTACTGGCCTTAGTGGATAAGATGCAGGGAGACGAATGACTAGATCCATTCCCGTTTCATCCTTGGTGTAAGTAGCAACAATTTCATTTGCTGATTTGCTTACACTTACTGAGAAATTCTCATCACGAAAGTCCGCTTTCTTAATCTGCATTGGAGATGACAAGTGAACATATATATCAGAACTAGGCTTATACATATATCAATTACTGCATGTTACAATAACATAAAGAACAACCAAAGCCTTTTTCCACTAGGTGGGCTGGCTACATGGATCAAATAATGCCGCTGGATTCTTACATAAACAAGTGTTTAGAACTTTAGATAGAACATTTAGATTTGATCCACACAAAAATAGATCCTCTGTAACTATGAAATACAGATTCTACACAACTGTTACCGCACAAAATCTATTTAACAGCTGCAATCTATGAAATAAAACATGAAAATTTGGAGATATACTAGCATCGATGTTCTGAATCTTCCCCCAGTTAACTTCTGTTAGAATTCTTGTTATTGCCACCCTTGAATCATAAGATTTGTATATAGTACTTACATTCAAGGTTAAAGTTTAGAACACGCATATATTTGTATATATAATAATAATATAACTTTTTCCGGAGAAAGTAATTTTGTGACTATCACTAAAATGTTTAATTAATTTCTGCTATTCAACAAATATGTAACTATCATGCAACTTTAGGTTAAAATGTCCACACTCTAACAGATTATGCTATTCCACAAAAATATTTATCAAACAACAAACTACTTACGCGGACAACAAACTACATAGTACCTGAGACAATTCATTTGCAATGAGAGGAGGGCTGCAGCAAGTCCTTGTAAAGGATTCAATGACAGCTGAAGTGTTACGGTCACGTAAATCACTAAACCAGCCACGTACATAAGCTGGAAGAACCTGGAGCATTAAGCCATATATTGCACCTGCAAGCGATGCAATTTTCTCCAATTCAACAGGCCAAAGAGATTCTACAGAAAACAAGAGTGAGCCAGTTGTGGTGGCACGAGTTGCAGCACTTGCAGCTTCGGATAAGCCACCAGAGAGCCCTGCATCTTTCTTCTTTAGACTCTGAACTGTGGAAATCTCTGCAGGAATATGCTGAAAAAGGCAATCCAAAATAACTGGAGTAGCAGAGTCTTGTATGTACTGAATCAGTCTCTCCCTCTGAGATGATGATGAAGGTAATGACTGTAGATGTGATAACAACAAAGACCAAGCAAGGAAGACATTTACCTACAATGTATTTTGTAGATCATTAGTACCATCAATGAAACGGTAAAGTAAATGAATAAATAAACATTAAAAAATGTTTATGAAGCATAATTCAACTTCATTCCCATACAAAGCATTCTTACTCGTTGAGGTGAAAGAGAGTCCATCCCAAGAACCTCAAAAGGTGCCCTTTCTATCATGACAGATATTTCCTTTTTCAGATGGACTTTTTCTTCTATCGGGATGTCATGCCGTCTGACATCATCGTCACTAGCAGCATATATGTTTGAGTTGCAAGCATTATCTTCAAGAACAGCAATGCTTAAAACAGGCTCATTTGAAAGAACAAAAAATGCAGCAGACTGCAATAAAGGAATTGGCTTCGAAGTAAAAAGTAAAGCATACAAAGAGCTAATAGACCCTTTCCTTAGTCCCCAAAATTCAACTGATTTCACTGCTTTATCTCTACATTGTGATGAGGAATTAACAACTCCAAAAGCTACCAAATTCCAGAAGTGTGTATATTCAACCCGTGATGATGCAACAACTAAGGCAGCTTCTTTATAGCATTCAGATGCAATAGCCTCAGAAATGGCAGTACAAAATAGTAGGCGGAGGACACCCTCTAGAATTCGATCTTTAACAGAATCAAAATTTTCTGATTTAAATGTATTTAAATTATCTCTCTCTTCATCTTGTTGAAGTTTATAATGCTTAAGGAGAAGCAAGAAAGACAAAAGGGCATTTTCAGAAATTTTTATGAGAAAAGGATCCGAAATCAACATAATTTGCCCAATTTTCTGACTCATCAGATTTAAATTATCAGCTGAACTATCAACAAGACCATTTATATTTTCAGTTACATCCTCCATCACGACAACTGCGGATTGAATCCAACACCTTAGGTTAGACAATAAAAAGTCCCAATCTTCTTTACTGAATTCATTCCAGCAATATCCTACAGAAACAATCATGAGTTTTGATAGAAGCATCTGCACCACTGTAAGCTGATTGAACATAGCTGATCCACCAGCAACATGCCTTTGCTTCTGGAATAATTTATAGAGAAGCTTTCTCTCATCAGAGCTGATACTTCTCGCTGGCTTCAATGCTTGTTGACCACCCACTGAGATGAAAGGATAACAGGCAATAACCAACTGAAGCCAATCTTCCATGTCTACAAGAGGAACGAGCAATTTCATTAATACTAACATTATTCATCGCAAGATGTTTTGGATAGAAATTTTTCATGGTAACAGTTTCATTTGAACAAAGTGAAGAATTAGCACTATCACAAGCACATGCCCATATACACTATCACGTACATACAAAAATACAGAATTTTAATGGATCTCTATCCGTACTGATAAAAGTGCCTTTCCAGAACAAGCTGGTGAATTATCAGTTTTAATCTGAAGAAAGAGAAATTTACCTTCTCCTGTTTTCCACGTGACTAAAGGTGGAAGACCTAGGGCCCTCTCCAACCAGTCTATCATAGTATTTTGCACAAATCTTTCTTCTAAAGAACAATGATGGACACCAATACCAGGTTCCTCATACCCATAGAATGGTTCTAGAAGTATATTTATAAGCAAAGGTAGAATCTTAAGACAATTAGTATTAACTGTTTCACCAATAAAGAGTTTATTCACAAGAAGTTCTATCAGACTGGATGCCTTTGCTGGGCCCCATATTTTCTCTTTGAACAAAGCAGAGAGAAACAAAATAATTGCTCTCAAGAATGGTTCGTCAACACCTTCCACTTCATCAGCTGGAACTGGCCACATACTAACGGAACTCTTTGTGCCTGTGCCTCCATAAACAAGGGAACCATCAAGCAAGATTCTTAATGTTTCATCTAACAAGCTTTCCTGGAGAGAATTACTTCCCCTGGCATAAGCACAGAATGAAGGTATAAAAGAAGACATAGCACAGCTTCCGGGCCATCTCCACGTGCACAAGATTTCAGCAACTAACCATGCAGAAGATGCAAGCCCTTGACCTTTTCCAAGCAAAGATGGATTAGGAACACCACACCCAGAAATAACTCTATCAATCCCTATTCTTGAGATTAACTTGTCAATTAAAGCTACAAACTTCTTGTGTCCGGAGGCCTGCATTCAGTATAAATTAGTGGTTAAAAGTAGCACATAATTTTTTCTATATATCATGCAGAGATTTAACATGATGTTTTATTTCCTAGACGCAAACCATAACTAGCTTTATCTTTATCATAAACCACTGTCTGAAGGCATTAAAATTTCTTTTAACCATTCACAAAATAAATATGAAAAAAGAAATAGCACAAATTCTAGCTACATACTCTGAGAGTCAATAAACTCCACAGGAGTCTTATTCCCTATTATTTGGTGAAGCAACCAATAGCTCAATTAGCTAAGGACATGCATGAATAAATTTCTCCATAAGAACTACTAGAAGAAATAAATAAGAAAATAAAATGAAAAGAGTTTCCTCCATAAACTAAAATTAACTTATACATAAATTAATTAGGAGAAACTCCTCCATAATAGCTTTTTGTAAAATATGATTTTTAATTTATGCATGAGCTAAAGAGAAACTTATTTCGTGTTCCTTCTTATTTTCTTCTTCTATAAGTGTTTCTGAAGAAATTTATTCAAAACAAACCCTATATTCACATTGATGTAGTTTTACATGAAATTTGTTTCCAGAATGTATGTCAAAATAAATAACATGAATCATTCCATTTTACTTTGTAAGTAGTACATTTCAAAAATAAAAGATAAACACATAAATATTAATAGAGACAAATAATCATGTGTACCTTTGCCATGCTAAAATTTGGAGCAACAAACACAGGCCACATTTCATCTTTACTCAGTAGATAATGTAGCAGACTTTGTTCTTCATTTTCATCCACACAGACATGCTCAAGAACTTCAAGAACCCATGTGCAGCATAATGATGCAATTTCATCATTAATAAGTCTGTCTTCGGCAAATATTGCAAATCTTATTGACTGAACTAAGATATTTGACAATCTCTTGCGGCTATCTGAGGAAAGGCTTTTCAAAAATTGAACATTTATCTTGTTATGGAAAGCACACACATATTCACCAAATGTTTGCCTGGGCTTGATTTTTGTCATTGAATTGTCATCAAGTGAATTATCTAGAGCTTTGCTTAAATTACATTCCCATTCAATGACAAAAATTGCAGATAAAATTCCAGATACAAGTCCACTTTCCGCATCAAGAGTCTTCAGGCTATAGAAACTACCATCAAGTATTTCAAGAGCAAATTGAGCTATCTCAACAATGTTGAGAGAACTATCAAATTCTACACAGATTTTTTCATCATTGCTTAAAACAGAAGCTGCATTCTGTACCCAAAAGAAAGGTGAAACCTGGAGAAAACTTAGTAACTTCCTGAAAATCTCTTCATAAATAAGAATCAAAGCATTTCTAGACAGAAAAGAAGATCTTCCTTCTGTTAAACCACCAAGAAGAGAGCTGCAGGTAAAAAACACAAGATCAGAGTGAAGTCTACACAACTTAAGTTGTCAATCCTTTAGTTCTCTGGGACAGGTTAAAAACAATATTTAGATATCTACTCAACTTGTACGTCTGTCTACTGTACCAGCTACATATGCCTCCCCCCCCGCATAAGCCTTAATGGCTTCAGAGATGCATATTATCTATGTCAACTTTTCAACATCATAAACTTTCCACCTTCCAATATCTTGCATAATTAGTAGCAGGTTCATGGATATGATCATGTTTAAAAGGGACTGACTGAATTAGCATTTGTAAGATTGGAAAAATAGGCTGTCTAACCACCACAAATCCTTTTTTACAAGAGATAATGAATCAGTAGACTCAGTCAATTCAATCCTCCCTTGATTTCCCTCTCCTTATTCCCAAACCCACCCAACAAAACAAACTCAGTTTTATGGCAGTTCTTTTATGAGACTAAATTATGTACAAACATATGGATGCATGCACAGACACAACCAAAAATACCAACAATTGTCACCACTTGATGCATTCCATTTCACACCCATTACTCCCCTCCCCCTCCTAGCCAAAATGAATTTGTTAGTTTCTGAACTATTATTAGAGAATTTTAAATAGGGTACTTGAACTTATAACTCATTTTTATTGGCCACTTGAGATGGGACTTTGTCAAAGTTAGACCATAATCTGTCTTGATCCTTGTGAAAGTACCAGCATGTTCTTGAAAATTCCCAATATTTCAAAGATCAAATTACTAGTTTAATGTTGTCCTGACTATGTGGAAATTTTAAAATAGGTCTCTACATTTAAAGTGGGGTCAAAACAAAAGTACTCTGTCCAACATCAACATAAACCTAGCCCACCAACCAGATCATAATCTTTAAGTACAAGGACCCATTTAAAAATTCTTACATAATTTATGGATCAATTGATTAATTTACCCTACTTCCATTTTTGCTTGCTATATCCAATTCCGAAAATTACTCATCTGTTTCATGCAAGAAATGGGATCAGAGACTAAAATATAGGAAGATAACTGAACTTTGGATTTAAAACAAAAAAGAAAGAGATGAATATAGCAATCATACTATTGACATGTATAGTTCTTAACAGGTGAATTAATAAATAATGCATGCTATTACTTCATCTTGACACTGAAACTTTAAATTTACATACCATACAAACTGCACATGAGAATTGCTCAAAGGCAGCAGAGATTGAGAAATAGCAATAGCAGATGATTCGAGATATTGATGATGCCAATCTTCAGCATTACTGCCTGGAATATGACTGGAATCATCTTTCACTTTTCTCTTCATACTCCCATCCCTTGCTTTTTCCAGGAGCATGGACAATATGGCTGCATGATCAGCATCCGGTAACCTTGGTTCAAAATCAGAATAACTTTGCCCAATCACATAGTTGACGATGAAGGACCATTGTTCTGAGAAGTACTCATCATCCAGCAGTGTCAACAACAAATCTAGCCGAGCACTGGTTGAGCAACTATTTGATTGCAGGCACCAAGGAACAAATATATTCTTGAAAATTTGCATAAAGTCTTCCGCTTTCCCTACTTTATCCCCATCATATGAACCCTGACTAGAATAATGCCCTTTGTTTTTAATAAAAACTTCTTGGACAATCATTTGTGGTCTAAATATTGAAATTGCAACTGAAAGAAGTCTCACAGTATCTGGTGAATCCTGATATTTAAAAAACCGGGTGAGTCTGGAAAAACATGGTAGAAAATGAAATTTATTAAATTTAACAGTAACGTAACGCTATGCGACTTTAAAGCCAGGCTAATACAACAATGATGACATATTAACTGATTCCCATAAGTTCCTAGTATAACTTACACCAACTATTACATCATTCAATAACTTCTAATTCAATTACCAAAACCCACCTGCATTGAAAGTTCCTTTCATGTAGATCATATCTACACAATTTTATATTAACTGAAAATTATTTGATACCTTATTCATATCAATCAAAATCAATGTAATATGAATTTCATTAATGTCTTGTTGTTTGTTTTTTTATAAAATTTTACAATACCATCAATGTAATATTAATTTATAATTCAACCGTTGGATTGATTAAGATTACATTCATTGGTGTAATAGTTGATGTAAGTCACACTAGTGAAATAATTGATGTAATATATTATATGAAGCATAATTCTAACAACTTATTTATATCTTAATTAATATAAATATAATGCATAATCCAGATGTGATATGTCAATACCAAATTTCTCATTATTTTACCAATGATTAAAATTACAAAACAAGAATAAGATAGATTAGAGTGTCACAAGTTTGTAGAAATATCAACTTACTGAAGATTTAATGAGCGAGAAAGACTTCGCTAACATTGGTCCCACAATATAGGGCAATGGCCAAATTGCACCTTTCAGCACAGCATGTTTCTCCAGCAAAAACATGAACAAAATGATTCGTTCAACAATGTCCACATTACCTGCTTGCTGAAGAGCACTCATGCAATTATCCTCAAGTTCCTCAATAAAAACAGATAGAACATTGCTATCCAATATATAAACGCCTAAAAGGATTTCAACAAAGCACTTTCCCAACTCTTCCAAATAAGACATTGGATAATTCATATTCGGCGTATCCACTTTCTTGTTTTGAGAAACATTTTCCTCCGATGAAACTATTGATTTTCCTGAGTTTATTATGTCATTAGCTCTTGAGCTTCCAGCTGTAAGGAAATCCTTCCAAAAAAGCTTTACAAGGACATTATCAACAAGAGTAACTCGGAAATGACTGATTGAGTCTCCTCCATCATTATATCTATTACAAGCAGAAGACAGGTTAAAGAAAGGGACAAGGAAAGCTAAATATTTTCTTTGGTGGGTGTTACAGACATGTTGTAAATAGATTCTCAAAATGCAGCCAAAGAATTAAAAGGAAAATTTTTGTACCTTGAAGCATTTTTAAATGACCAAAGAAAACATTCTTGCAGTGCCTGGAAAAATGTCAGTCTATCTGTAGATAGAGAAATTTTCCTTCCAACCCACAAGTTCTTGAAAAATTCAAGAAAAAACTTATCTCCTTCAACAGATTTAGGTGGCACACTGTCTAAAAATAAAACCAAAGCTGGATAAGAAACCTGCTGGGAACCAAAGCAACCATTCCTAAGAAAATTCCAAAACGGATTTAGTATGCTTTTTTGAATGTTTAAGAAAGACCAACTATCTGGGAATTTTCTACAGAAAAGTAATATTACATCCCACATTGAGGGATGACAAATTGGATCCTTCTCATTGAAAGCACCAAGAATTGCACCAGCAACAGTTTTTAAATTTCCATCATTAATAGCTTGTGGCATATTTTTTATTAAGCTCTTCAATACACTATAAGTAGCTGATCGAATGCTAGCCTTTTGTGACCTCAAAAAGTCATGAAAGTATTTATGATCTTTGAACAGCTTCTCAGTAAAAGAAACAGCCGCCACCCTAGCCTTATATGCATGTTTAGGTTCAGCAGTTATGTTCTCAAAACCAGGTCGCTCTTGTTGTAAGCAAATTAAAACATCAAGAAGTGTGGCCAATGCTAACAACGTTGATGATATCACCTGTTAGATGAAATGAATATTAGAATTCAAGTAAAAAATGTATGCCACCAAGATAGTTCGACACATTTGAGAAAAAAATTAAATGATAATATTACAAAATTATAAATAGCTATCTGCATGCATAGTATCAGTTTGTAAAAATAGCTTCCACGATGCAATAAGCATACCATAATTTTAAAATCCTTACATCATAAAATAACTAAAATATGTTTATATAATATTTGTGTTGGAATATCTTTCATTACTGTAGAGAATGAGTCAGTTTTATGGGGTTGAGTTAGGCTTAAAGTCCACTTTGTAATATCTTTCTTACTCCACTAAAAAGGAGAGCCAGCGCAAATCAATAAATCAAAGACTTTGATTTCTAAGTGTGTTAAAGTGATTCTCACAATATACCTGCTGATATATCTCATATAATTCATCTGTAGCTACAACTTTATCAGACAAATTTTGTGGTGTGAGCTTTAGGTTTTCTTCTAAATACATAAATATCTGTGTTGTGCATAAAATCAAAGCATCGAGTCTCTTTTCCTGTGCTGGAAAGGCTGCCTGTCACAATCCAACAAAGGATTAAAATGAATAACATAAAGCACAAAATTTGGTCATAAAACTGCTCAAGTACAAGCTTAAAATCCGTTGTGTAGAATATACCTAGGTAAAACACAAACCCTACAAATTACAAGTTACTGAATTAACATTCAACTAAACACAACATACCTGCAATTAAAATGTAATAAAGTATGACATCCATATACATTTTAAAGATACTTTAAAACAAAGTCTTACATGTTTCAGTTTTCAGTTTAAGCATATCAATACCCTTCATGTTCATTTCATGTAAATTATCACTATCTTCAAAGCATAGCCTGGTAGTATAACTAAAGCATTAGATAGTGGAAAAGGACTAAAAAGTGCAAAACCTACTTTCAAATTGCTAAATCTGTGTCATTTTCTAAAAAAAATTTCAACAAAATTGGGGCATCATCTTTCAGCATGGAACATACAAGCATGCATGCACACAAGGGTATGCATAAGAAAAGTATATGCTCAAGACTTCAAGAAATATTTCCCATGATAATCAGTTCAGTTCCACACAAATTACATAGAACATTTCATTCAAACTTAGGAAAGCTCCCCATCATCTTTTGAACTTATATTTATACTGAAATACATAAAAAGAAAAGAATTTTTCAGATGGATGATCCTTATCCTGACATCACAAACTGATGCAATAGCTCAAGAAACCTGATAGGCTTGTTTGTTGATTAGGCATGTAGCATGCCTAAATCACATATAGCATAAGTCTAGATAGGACCACTGCAACTGGGAATTATTAGAATTTAAGATCTATCTCTCAACTCGACAAAACTACTGTCAAAGCATTATAAGTATCTTTAGAAGATGTAGGACTAAACCACTACCCTGGAAGCTGCAATTAAAGCAGTCCCAAAAGGAACTATTTTAACCAAAGAAGTTGCAACTACAGCGGGCAAGGGGTGACTATAACTAGGGGGCTTTTCAACACTTTCTCACGCCGAGGGCAATAGGAACCATATATTTCTTATGCATTAATAAGAGGACTAGTCAATTTAAGACCAAGTACAAACTATGCAAGCCAGGACATGGTACTACTATCTACAAAACTTTTGCCACAATATTTTTACTTACATCCCAGCTTAATAGAAAGACAACTTTCAAAAGAACAAGGAAACCACCAAGACCTCTAAGATACGCAATAAAACTAATAATCTAATAATTGCATCTTGGTCTTGCAACGCCACTAAAATATTTGAAGAACTATATCTATGAATTTAAAAATTAACTCGACAAATCTCAACGAACCAACTCTTTATAATACTAAAACATAAATTCCAGAGAAACATTTTCCTTTATAAACCTCTCTCTCATTCTATGAGAACATTATTACAAATTAAAGTGGATACTTGTAGATAAGAAACAATGGCAAGACATGTACTTCCTATGCATAACATAATATTACAGTAAGCTTCCAGAACTAATCAATTGTGTTCCTGGCAGGTTGAAAACATTTACATGAATGAAACATTCAATTATAAACAAGTTTACTATACTTAAGATAACTTATTCTAACATCATGAAAGAAATAATTTAGAACACAACTGTAATTTGTGATAACCAATGTAGCAAACCTGGAAAGACCTTTTTGCTGCCAGAGAAACTTCAGAAACTGGATCAAATTGAGCAAACCACCATGGTCCCATCAAAGTCTTCAAATGCAGAGCTAAATCTCTCCTGAGAAGGATGTTAGAAGGGAAATCAACTATAAATCTTGTACTGGGTTAATTAAGTTCTCTCCAGAGAATAGTCAAAGTTTGGACCAATAACACAAGTGAGTAACTAATATTTAATCTCTCTTCAAGAAAACATCGATTCTAGAAACTGGTAGAAATGCAGTTTGCAGCAGGCAGGTAGACTATGAGGCTATTGTCAAAAAGATGCTTGGCTTCCCCATAAGCTATTTTCGCAAGTAACTTAGAAGATATAAGCAATCAGATAATTGAAAAAGAATAATAAAACTAGTACGAACAGTAAACATAATATAATAGAAAACAATATGTCAATATCCCCAAGCATTTAAGGCCTTACGTGCTATTGCCAAAAGAGTATCCATATAAGTTTTGCAGAAAATGAAGCAACATATATTCAAATTTCCATGTACAAATATTAAATTATACAGTTGAGAAAGCAAAAAAAAGAGAATATAAATGTCCATTAGAAAGGTTCTAACCCAACAGAAGTAACAAGAGCAGTCATGGTATCATGAGTGGCCCGCCTAACCTCCCTATTGTAGTCCAGCAACAGCCTTTTATACTCAAATGCCTACATAACAATTTAAATAGTCAAATATATTAAATAAGTATATTAGGAGATTTACACAAGTGGATTTCTAAAAATTAAAGGGGCACATATCTACCAGATAAGAAAGAAATGATCGAACAAAATAAATGGAAGTCCAACATCCAATGCAATGTCCCAAGTCCCATCCTTTTCTAGATATTAAAATTGGAGGTCTATTTATTTTTTTCACGTCAGAGTACAGTTATTGTTAGTTTGTCAAATCATGTCTAGAGAGAGCCGCATGACCTATGAACTTTGCAATGAATGATGGTTTGCTCCATCGTGTCATGCTATCTAAATAAACTTAGAAAGACCCTCACATTATTGAAGAGAGTCCAGCAAAATCCTATTGAGAAATAGCGTGAACATTTGAAAAATCTCCCTCCTATGATTTTCTCCCTCTTACTGAATTATTCTCTAATTTCCAGATTCCAACTCTCACACACTCAACTTTTGTTAGCCCCACTAACCCTCATATTTACTTTTTTGTATCTCTCTACCTACCCTCGATATTCTCTCAATCCAATGAAAAGTTATCATGCAATTATTCAAGCTCTGAATCGATGGGAAGTGAGAATGATGAACAAGGTCTCAAGGGACAAACATATAAAAGGTTTTATTCTTCAAAAATATAATGCTTTGGATTTAACTATATAGGAGAAAATATATTTGTGATTACAATTTTATGTATAATTGTAGGAGATCTCACACCATCTAGAGATATGGTCAAATTATAGTAAGTAGGTACAAAGCTCACCTTGAAAGTTGATTTTTGAGGTTGAGTTAGAGTTGAAGTTCACTTTTATAGCATTAGAGTTGTTGGTTCGTCTTAGTGACCAGCTCGGGTGAGTACAATATGGAATAGATGATGAATCCTAAGTTTGTGGATTCTTTGTATCCTAACAAAGGTTTCAAGCAAGTATGTCCCGTTGTGGTCACCAATGAGGCAGTCAATTAAAAAAAGGTGCTTCCACTCAAGGAGAATGTACTAATGTGGAAGAGTCACACTTGAGGGAAGAGGGTCACACTTGAGGGAAGAGGGTCCCACAATGGGTAGAGATAGGCAAGATAAGCAACACATAAAGAAAAAGACTCATAAACCTATTTCTTTAAGGTCTTAGGTTGAAGGTGGTGTCATGGTCTCTTAAATGGGTTTGCTCGTGACTCATTGTTGTCAAATCTCCCCAAAATCTCTCCTTAAAAGAACCCAACAAGCAATTGTTAGATTCAAGTGTAAATTAGAGTATGACATGGGGTAGAAATAGGTAAGATGAGCAACATACAAAAAGAAAATACCCACAAACTTATTGCTTCAAGGTTTTGGGTTAAAGGTGGTGTCATGATATGTGGATTTTTTCATGACTCATGGTCCCTAATAGTTTGGCCATATTATGTCATCCTTTATTCCCATGCTCGAGATTTCCAGACTTTGACATAAGATGTGTTAGAAATCCAACATTTTCTAGAAATATGACCAAATTATAGTATATAAGTGGATACAAACTTCACCTTACAAACCAATATTGGGAAGTTCGGTAAGACTTAAATGTCTAATTTTATAAGAACTTTCATGAAGTTGGTTTTTGGGTGTATGTACCTAGCCTAAGGATTGGATGTTAGAAGTTGTAGCTATTCCCTAAAATAGATTAGTTGAAAACAAATAATTCATTGATTTTATCACCTCTAAATTCAAATTGGTATCAAAGTAGGTACGATCCCACTTTGTCTTCACCTGTCATAAACCACCATGGTCCTTTATTTTTGGGCACCATTCATCATTATCTACTAACATTCATCTTTTCGTCTGACAAAGTCACAACCAGATGTGCCTCTATGAGCGTGGCCCTACCCCGATGGTTGGGTGATCAAAAGACTCAAGCCGTGTTGATCTCCACCAACGCTGCACTAGGAATGGGTGTCCCATGAGTTGCCTTCTCGTGGTCGGAATCACAAAAAACTGAATTTATAAATTTGGTTGTATATTATCATCAGCCTAATAAACCATGACTAACACATGATTGATCATAGTGACATTGCTCGTTGTTAGGTTGAAGTTTTGCAGGCTATAGCTTCTTGCATAGATGTTTGTTTAGATAGCTTTGTGGACTATGTCTGAGCTTGCCTCCCAACTATCGACACAAATACCTACTATGAGTAGTGTGTTTTAATTGGGGTTTGGGTGGCAACCCATAGTGCTAGTTGTTATCTTGGGATATTCCGCAATTTATTTGAAATGTTGATGGCTATTGGCACTATGCTTTTTGAAGATGTTAAAAATGTCTTCTTCTTTGTCTTGAAGGCATTTTTCGCTCTACTTGCAAAGATACGCAAGGCAATCTGCTTAGGTGGTGGTTCTCTTTGAGCCACTACCTTCAAATAAATTTTATTTCCAAAACCACAAGGTTGTTCACACCATAGGGTATTTTGTTAGTATCATTAGGGTACTTTTGTTGGGACAATTAGGGTGTTTTTAAATTTTCGTGTCATTAGGGTACTTTCAAGTACCATTAGGGTAGTTTAATAATAATCACTCTTAGAGTGATATTAGTATCCTATTGTGTCCTAAACACAACAATTTTTTATGTTTTAGGTCTTTGTAGACAGAGGTAAAAAAAAATATTAGGAAGTATGTTTAAGCATTATTCATTCTCACAAAACAAACTTAGTAAGATAAGGTTTGCACCTACTTATATATTATAATTTGATCACCTCTCCAGCTGATATGGAATCTGCAACACACTCCATCGCGTGAGGACATTGAATGTGGGAATAGAAGGGATCGATAGTGGGTGGCTTGATAGGCCTAACTAATCTTGACTATGATAGACTCTTAGTAGTTTTGTTATCATATTGGAAAATGGGTTTCAATTCCTATTTTCCCTTTCAATTCCCTCCAACTCCAGTATTAGGGAAAAAAAATAGAAATGCACACACATATCTTATCACTCCCATCCAGTTGGTATATCCATCTCTTTTCTCAATTTCACTTCCATAACAGTTTTCACAAATGGTAATCATGATTTTATGTGATAAAAATCTGACACGATTAAATTCCAAACAGTTAGACCATTCAGGGGATAGAAAATTCTTTTAAGGGAAAAAACACCATGCAAAGAACAACCAGTTAACTTCCATAACAGTTTTCAATAAATGGTAATCATGATTTTATGTGATAAAAATATGACACGATTAAATTCAAACAGTTAGACCATTCAGGGGATAGAAAAATCTTTTATTCTTTTTAGGGAAAAAACATCATGCAAAGAACAACCAGTTCACTATTCAAAAGTATATATTCTTCCTATAAATGGTAAGAGAACTGACGCAGACAATACAGAGACAAACAAGTTATATAATATGAAGACAACATACCCATTGGGGAACTATTAGAATGATTTCTTTTGCAGACTTTTCTTGAAGCAGCATAGATAACGCTGTCAATGCCTTGAGCTGTTAAAAAGAACATGGAAAACAAGAAGCCTTAAGCACAAACTATTAATAAGAGATGTCATATGCTCACTTAAGCAAGCACATAACCAGTAGACCTTACAAATAGCAAAGTTGCTTAAAGAGTGAAAATCATAAGGCAGCATGAAATCAAAATGTCTCCCTTAAGGGAGGCTTCCCTCTTGCTTAAACAGGAAGTTTGTATTAAGACCCAACAAATTCTCTTGTATTTTTAACATGGCCCAACAAATTCTCTTTTCAAGGCCCAACAAGTTCTTTTATATAAAAGGTCTAGAACCATGTGCAGACCTAACTTTGGTGTGAGGGAAAAGATCTAAGACTCTCAAAGTGATGACAGATCCTTCATCATCACTCATTAAATTTGTCATAGTCATGAGTAATTAATCAACCATTGTTGGAGGTTGATATAGCTAGACCCAAAACTCAAGTAACTTTTTGGTTTCAATCTAACTTTTATTCAATTATATTTGTTATTATAGTTTATATTATCTTTTGAGCAACTTTGTAAAACTTGTTTTTGTTGTACCTATTTGGTCAATGTTTGGCAAGGAAAATGTTATTCATCGCCTCTCGTCATAGTCAGCCACTGTCTTTTTCTGTGGTAGATCAAAAGTGACTCTATGAGCGATCCAAAACCTAACTAGTCATGGAGGCAGATTCCACCTCACATGCCACACAAAAGTGGCTCACTTGGGCATGTGACGTCCATCTGCCACCATCCGATTACCAAAGCAATGTTGCACCACCATCTCTTTGGTTTCATCAACCTCTCTAGTCCCTCTTCCAATCCTCTTTCCGTCCTTACACTACAAATTGAAGTCCAAACCCCTTGGGGGTTTCTGTTTTTACCCTTGCCCCCTCCAATATTGTCTTTCAAACCTATCCACTTTTTTTCTAGGTCTTACACAAATACTTCTTAGAAACCTAATAACAAAATTTACCTACCTTGGTTTGCATCTTTTGAGCTTTGATTTTTTGGCCAAGGTTTCCATGATCACTTTGTACTCTTTTGCAGCAATTTGTGAAAGCCAATATATTGAAACCCACAAAACATTCAAAACCTGTAAATTACTTTGAAGAATGCACAAAGTATTTTTGCAAATGACATTTAACAACTTTATGATTCTGCCCATAAATTGAAATCTCTTATTTGGGATCAAATCTGAACTGGTCAAGCAGTTTTGTCAAATAGAGAGCTTAATGACAACTTCTTCGTGTCACAGCCCTTAAAAGCATAAATCTTCATGAATCAATTGAATCTTCTACTATAGTGTCTATCTACTCATGGAAGGGGAAGTAATGGCAATAGAGGAGGAAATGGTAATCAAGAACATGCACAATACTCTTCTTGTAAAAGAATGGGTCATGCTCAAGAGAATTGCTACTCTTAGCATGGTTTTCCTAACAAGGTAACCAATATCTTCAAAATTTTAAACAATTGAACCAAATTTTTTTGATGAATAATCTCAAGAATATTAGAGGTTAAAATCCAACAATCTAATACAACCTTTTACATACCCCACTTTGTCAACAACTTGCATTTCACCGTTTGAGAAAAGTTGAAGTCTATATAGATAGTTGATTCAGGTGCTTCTGGTCATATTTTTGTTAATACCTCCTTGTCCTCTTCCATTTCTTCTCTTAAATTTTCTCACCTTTTAACCTTAGCCAATGGATCCAAGGTTGCTTTTGTAGGTGTTGGTCAAGTTTCTCTTTCTCCTTCTTTAAACTTTAAATATGTTCTTTTTGTTCCTTCATGGCCCTTTTTCCTTATTTCTTTGTCATTAAATTGTTCAATAACCTTGATGTAAATTAACTTGCTATACAAGAACGTGGAACCGGTAGACTAATTGGCGGAGGACGTGAATCTAGAGGAATATATTATTTTGGAACTCGTTCATTTGTGTCCTATTTTGCATCCCTGTCTCCTAAACTTTTGCATGACCACTGAGGTTATCCACTATCAAATGAAGAAAAAGATTCTTGAAATTAGCAGACTTCAAGTCCTAGAGTTTGAATTGTGTCAACTAGGGAACATGTTAAATCCTCTTTTCCCAAGAGAATTGAATCATGATGTAACATTATTTTTTCAATCACTCATTCTGACATTTGGGGGCAAATCATGTCATATCTTTTGGCTTCAAATATTTTGTTATTTATCCAAACTTTTGTCCATCTTTATATCTTTCTTTAAAGAAATCAAAAACCAATTTGGACAAGTTATTAAAAATTTTATGTAGTGATAACGTAATATTTTTCCTTTGATTCAACTTTTTTTAAGTTCACCTGGCCTTTTACTTTCGTTTACTTGTCCTCTACACCTTAGCAAAAAGGAAACATAGGCAGTTTTAATTGCATGTACCATATCGGTGTTAATATACCTATTCATCATTGAGGTGATGTTATTCTTACGACTTGTTTCGTTATCAATAAAATGCTTTATTCTTCTCTTAAAAATAAATATGTTGTTGGAAATATCACATCGATTAGAGATTAGATTCATTTTATAGTATATAAGTGGGTGCAAACCTCATTTTATAAACCGGTTTTATAAGGTTAAGTTAGGCTTAAAGTTCACTTCTTAATATGGTATCAGAGTCATTTAGAACCTATCCTAGCGAGAGTTTGTTGGGTTTATCTGGTCATCCGCTATCAGATCGTTATTGGATCACCTATGATATAGTCTCATGCACGAGTTGACAGTCTCGACGTGAGGGGGATGTGTTGGAGATCCTACGTCGACTAGAGATTAGAGTCATTTCATAGTATAAGTAGGTGCAAACCCCACCTTATAAGCCGGTTTTATAAGGTTGAGTTAGGCTTAAAGTCCACTTCTTAATATATACTATACTTTATCCATATTTCTAGTCGATGTGAGATCTCTGACACACCTTCTCATACCAATGATTGGACATATCGAGTGTGGAAATAGATATTTATGGATGGTTTGATAGCAGCCCAATAAAAGAGGACATGATAGACCCAACAAATCTCGTTAGAATATGCTCTAATACTACTTGTTGGGTTCTTCAAGGGAAAACATCAAGGAGATTCCGAACCAATAAGTTAAGAGCAACCTTATATAAGAGGCCAAAAAACCACATGTGTTTTGTACACAAAGTGTCTCCAAGTTTGGACACACTCTCGACAAGAGCCATCAAATGTGTCTTCATAGAATATTCTCATCTCCCAAAAAGGTATTGATATCATTCTCTTGAAATAAAAAGGTACAACATGTCTAAAAATTTCACCATTTTTTAAGAGGCTCCTTTCTTTTCTTCTTCAATACAAGATGTTATCTCTATTAAGAAGTGGACTACTTCTTAATAATCTTTATCCGGTAAGTCTTATTCCATTAGTTGAACTTTTGGTATCCCCTACTCATAACACCCTAAACAAAACCGATACTCAAAGTTCCATTCCTACTCCAAGTCCACTAGAACCATTATCACCACCTATTATCATCTACTAACACAAGTCACAAGTGATTGGTCTGATGTTACCTGGTGAATCCTCTTCATCAAGTCATTCATCATCATCACTAAATGCAATGGCTCCTGTTAATGAATATTTTGATTGGCCTATTTCTCTCCAAAAAAGGCATTCACTCTACTCCCAATTTTCATCATTTTTCACAAATTTTCTAACTTATCATTTGTTGTCTCCTTCCTATTTTTCATTTATCCCATGTGTCTTCTATTATGATTCCTAACAATGTGAATAAAGCACTTAATCATCCTACATGGTGACAAGTCATGACGGTTAAAATAGAGGCTCTTGAACATAATAGCAAATGAGAATTAGTTCCCCTTCCACCTAAGAAGATAGTTGGATGTTGATAGGCTTATGCCATTTAATTTGGGAGAAATGGTTAAGTTGATCACCTTAAAGCTAGACTAGTGTCCAAAGGATAACACTTAAATATATGAATCTGAAGAGAGATCTCACAAGTACCTTTACTCGTATTTTTTTTTCTCTCAAGTATAATGTTCTTTTTCATGTGTGTATGAGATTGTCACCTTCTACTCGTTTCATTGGTGCTTGATTGACACTAAAAGATACTTTTAAACCTAGAATCTAGGAAGAACACCTCATTGGGATTAAACTGTAACTAGTTGCAGATGAGCATGTTAGATATATCTACAAACTAGCTCACAAGTTAATCCAAAATTACCTTAGTGGTGGGATCCTTCCTTCCTAGCCTCTTCAAGTGAACCGCAATCTCACTATCAACATCCTGCATATCCGAAAATCAATATATTGACATTAAGGCAAGGAATAAAATATCGGTCGCAAAGCAACACTGAAAGACTAGTCAGCTCTACTAACTCAACTCATAACTCTCATACAAACACAGAATGAAAGACACCGCAAATTAAATATTCAAACTCAGTGTATCCAAGTAGCACATGCGTGCTAATTATGAACTCAATTTATTGTAGCAGAACATGAAACTCGCAGCAGCAGTACCATTCCAGTATATTAATTATAACCAGAAAAACAGACCTAATCAATACTCAATTATAGAACTCTCTCACCACAACAATCTCCAAAAAAAAACAGTAGCATAAAACTAAAAACACATACAACAAAGGGGAGGGAGTCGTCGGACGAAGAAGGAAGATCGAGGCGCGAGCTACCGACAAAACCACCAAATCCGACGGCGGCAGCGGCGGCGGGGCCGGTAGACAAGAGCGAGGCGGCGAGACTGCGAGGAAGAAGAATCGATAAGACGAGGAAGACGAAGTTGAAATTCCAAATTAGGGATTGACGCTAACCTGCTACTGGAAGGGCGTGACTTGCTTCTGGCGTTTTCTCCTTTCTGTTTTCCCATTATTCTCTTTGTAATGCGTAGGCAAATTCCTCTTGTTTTGTGAAGTGCTAGTTAGGGAAACGAAGAAGAGAGAATAAATACAGTAATAACAGAGTCAGCGTGCGTTGCTTCGCAAATGAAATCTTCAGCTACTGAATTTATGTATTAGTGCTTGGACGATGGTGGTGAGAATCGCAGAGAGAATTGCGAGAAATGTCTAAGGCGAGTTTACGATTTGCAGCTAATTTATACCAATCACCGTCTCATACACTATTCGATGTGTTTAAAACCCTTGTGTAATATAGAAGCATTATAAATAAATTTTTATATTTTAAATAAGAATTTTTTTTATTTTCTCAAAAATTATGTACATGATCATATTCTAATTCTGTTTAGCAAAAAATATTGAAATAAAATTTTTTTACAAATATTCTTTTGATGTCTTTCATATTTTTTATCATATTCTTTTTACAAATATTTATTTTTTAAAAAGAGAATCTGAACCGAGAGCGCGAATTATTTTATTAAACTCTCAAGATAAATTCAATTCCCTATAAGAAAAACAAATATCCCAATTTTCAAGAATTATGTTTATTTTTTATTTATTATTGTTTAAAAAATTTAGTCTAATTCTTATTTAATTTTTATCAATCCAAATTTAGCTTTAAGCTATTATGTCAAAATAATAAATATAATTGAAGTGGATATATATTAATTTAAACGATTTATTTAAAAAAAATCCTTCAATTTTAAAAGTTGTTTTTCTTTTAAATATTTTGAAGTGTCATCAATAACAACAAGCATATCTCAGTTGGCCCATTATTTGTTTTAATTTTTTCTTTCTTAAAATATATAATTCCACCATTAGATAATGAGGTTATTTATATCTCTTAATATTTCCATTTGTACTTTTAAATTTCAAAATACTAATACCTAATGAGAAACTTGCTAGATCACATTACTTGTGTTATTTATTCGTAATTTATGTCTAAAGCCATCTTTATATTTTAAATGAATGGCCCTTATATTTATAACAAATCAAATGAATAACTAACAGCTTGTTCCTCCAAATCTGTGTCTATATTTGAATACATCAAGGGGCCTTTCAGGAGTCGTTGAATACATACTGGCTATGTGCCAAATGAATGGTGAGAATATTATCTAATAAGGACAAATGACAAATGTTTCATGAGTTGCCCAGTTCAATAACAAAGTTGAAAATAAAACATTGCTTCTTATAAGGAAGAATATCTCATTTCTTCCCCCTATTAGGCAATGAAATGATGTTATATGAGCAAAACAAATCTGTGAATGAGTGAGACTGAAAGATCATAAAAGACAGTAACCAAAACCTTTTTTCTCTCCTTGCAGTTTCTTGTGGATGTTACTGTTAATGTACTACTTTCTTCCACTTAAAAATATCACAAACAAAGCCACAATTAGAGCACGATCAATAGTCCCCGGAAAGATTGTTAGGCGAAATTTTCCCCTACCGACATATATTTGGTGGAGCTTGTACATCAGGCTACTCTGCACAAAAGTATAATGAACAAGTAAATCAGAATCAATTATTTTGATACCTTGGATTGTAATGAACTTTCAACACCGTAAACTTGTAAACCAGGCTCCTCTGTCATAATATACAAGTCTCAGCTTTAAATTATCATCAGACTCATATCAAATCATGCCTGTAGTGTTATTAATTCATACACAGAATAACTCTGCTGCATCACTTCCATATCTTCAATCTTCTGAGGCATATTGTATCCAATGCTATATTATTTGGAATCTACCTACTAGGATCAAGGAGTTTGGATAGTTTGCATGAGGGTCATAGATTCAAACACCATTGCCACCATTGTATAATAATAAAATACTTATTGTTTGAAATCTGAATGCAGAGTTTCTTAGGTTCAGGAAACATAATTTCAATTATACATGGGCGGGTGGTAAATATGAGTCTATGAGTAACAAATAATTTATGACACAAATTTTAAATGGGAATTAAAGAAGTCTAAGTGCTTGTTTGACAGCATGCCATTATCGGACCAAAGATCTCAATTACCTTTAGTAGTTCCAAATTAATTATATCAAAATCAATTTTATCCATATAATAAATAGACTCTTGAATCACTTAAATATAGCATGAATTTAGTACCTGTGCCACCAAGTCAGCATCTTTATAGATGCAGCATGATCTCTGGAAAGGGGAACCCTTCACTTTCAAATCACAACCTTCACCATTGGATCTTCCACTCTCGAAAAGTACTTCTAACTCAACTCTAGTAAATGTTTTGAGGGTCCTCCGCACTCTAAACACCAGCTCCCTGTTCCCATCACTGTCTCCCTTATAGCACTTCCAAGACCCATTCTATCAAAAGAAAAAGAAAAAACATATTTGTTTAAGAAAGGAAAATTTTATTTAGTTTATTAAGAAAGAGAAATTAAGATAAGGGAAACAGACATGATAGCGGTAGATGGAGAAGAGGGTATTGCCTGAGGCATCGAGCAAGAGTTTCTTGTCCTTGGGAAGGGGCGATGAGTTAGGATTGGGTGGGTGGCGGTTCACCCTGAAGACTATGTTACCAGACTCATCTGCAAATGCTAGAATACCACGTGAGACTCCGGCATGCTTTTTGGAACCGAACAGATCAATTGGGATCTCCCAATTCCCTGACCCTGGATACGATGACTCTGAGGTTCCCAATTCCATCTTTCCTTGGTTATGTGCTATTCTCTATCAGCAACCCACCAGTAACTGCAAAAATTTATTAAAAAATAAATAAATAAAGGAACGGAAAGGCGTCGCAGTCTTTCATAAACTTTGAATATTAATGTATGAATTTTAAGTCTAAATCAACCTTATAAGATCGATTTGTACTCATTTATATATTATGAAATCTTCTTATTTCTAGTTGATGTGGGATCTCCAACACACTTTTCACACCGATATCTTCCAACTCGTGCGTGAGACTATAAATGGATGACTCGATAAAGTTCCGACAGCAGGTGACCCGATAAGTCAACAAATTCTTGCTAGGATAGACTCTAAATGACTCTGATACCATATTATAAAAAATAACAGAAATAAACAAAAGAGGAAAAAAAAACAAAGGATACGAAAAAGAATATCTCTTATGTTTTTCTTATTGAAATCAAAACAGATGGTCGAAATATATACAAGCAAAACACTCATTATAGGTTTAGTTAAAGAAAGAATGGAAAACAAATAGTCAATAAAAAAAATTAGAATTACAATACACAAAACTACTATTAATTTTCTTATAGAAGTATTGTATCTATATCTTTGATATTGAAAGATAACTAGCCAGAAATATATGGTTATAAATAATGTTTCCAATTTTTGGAACTTCGAAATTTATAAATGCAGTTCATTGAAAAAGCCAAATCATTCATGTGGACCTTTTTCTTTTTTATGTGAAGACGTACACCCAACCTATCCCATGTTATGCATGATCTGTTGTACAGCCATGTCTATGATGTCCAACATCTTACATTCAATGCAAAACACCAAGAAATGATTACCATTAACATTGAATCTAGCATCTAACAAACTCACCAAACCATACTTCACACTCTAACACAGGGAGTAGCACCAATGCAATTCAAGAGAACAAAAAAAAATGTCTCTCTGTTTACACTCGAAACGCTTATATTCAATATTCATGATCTATGATCAACTAATTGATAAAGGGGAGAATACTATAATTAACTGCACTTAAGCTTGCTACATATTTTCATGAACTAGCACAGAAGTTAATCCAAAATCACCTCAGTGGTGGAATCCTTCCTGCTTTCAACTGAACCAGAATCTCACTATCAGCATCCTGCAAATGACATAACAACACAACATTGAGACATTAAAAATTGTCAGAGTAAAATTGACAATCTCTTTCAAGCTGCAAGCAAGCCTCTTGGTACATTAATATGGAATGGAAGACATTTGTTACTTCAAATCAAACTCAGTTTACTAAAGAAAGACATGTAACCAGCAGCAGCACAATTATGTTTAAGAGGTAGTTTAGACACAAACTTAGAAATATTTTTCAAATTTTTTGAATGTTAATAATGAACACAAAAATCAAAATTGGACCTGCCCAATAATATATGACAATTATAAGTAAAACAAAATTGAGCTGAAATTGAAATTTGTGTCACCATACCAATATCCAGCAAAAGGGGACAAAAAATTGGGAATGCATACTTACATACACGGAAGAGGAGAGAGTCTTGAGATGACAGAGGTGGATCAGACTCAAACTACTGACAAAATCACGGAATCCAACTGCGGAGAATGCGAGAATCGGGGCGATGTCAAATTTCTCAATTTAGGGATTGGTGTAGAATTCCGAGCAATAACAAATACATGTTTTTATGTTTATTTTTGTCTGCAAGTGGTGTTTATAAGACTATACTGTAGTAATATGCAGCTTAGTTTTGACACTGTTCTTAGCAGTAGAAAGGTAAACTGAATCAGATTCTAAATTTTTTGAAATATGAGTGTTGTCTAAACAAGGTTATCTTATGAAGTTTTAATTTAATTCTTTAGAGTTTTATTATATTATAATTTAATTTGTTTAAATTTCATTCTTTTTTACTTTTTAATATAAATCGTTTTTTTTATATAAATTCACATTGTAATTAAAGTTTATTTAATCATTAATAAAAATATATATTTCTAAGATAAAAAAAATTATTTTATGATTTAAGATTTTATATTTTATTTTATATTATCATACTTCCTAATGAAAAGATTTTAAATTTATAATTTTATTCATCACTTTTACAAATAGAGATGTTATTACTAGGGCACTAACACCAATTCGGTGATATGTATGCTAAATACTAATAAAAATAATTTATTTATTTAATAAAATAAGTAATTGAACAACTTTTGTATACTCTAAATAACTAAATAAATTTTTTACTTAAAAATAACGTTATTTATATTTTTTTAATCTGATTCTTACAAATATATATATATATATATAAGTATATATTTAGTATTTTTTAATATCATTTTTAATATTGAAGTTTATTTTTTAATGTAATAAAAATATAAATATACTTGAGTAAAGGTGCATGTGTTTTTGTTAATATTTTTATTATGTTATATATTGTAATTATTTGAGAATAAAAGACAATTATTGAAGAAACTTGAAAATTTGGCATTTTTGGATAAATTATGTTTCATAGAAATGGATGAATTTAATATTTTTGGAAAATGCATTATAAAATTTGAAGTGTGTTTAGGAGGTAGCTTAAAGGTAATTACTGTTAAAAATTAGTTGTACAATAATTATTTATATGTTTAAATTGTATTTAAGTTATTTAGAAATTGTTTATAGTTTTAGGCAAACGGAGATGGAGAATGCTACCAGAAATGTCTTCTCCATATTCTCATCTTAGCATATACTCGTGAAAAGTATTGTTTATAAATTTAATACCAGACATTTCATAGTTCTCACACTTATAGATATTCACTGTAAAATAAACTGTTTATAAATATTGATTTAATGACCTTTAAATTTAAAATATTGGTTGGAAAAGTAATTAAAAACTAAAATAAAAATTCAAAAGTAACTAAAAGTTTAGTCTCAAAATTTGGACATTGATTTAAGGATTAGTTTAAAAACTTATTTCATAACAATAAACTATGATTTGAAGAATATTAACTCCTTAATTTTTAAAATATTTTTTAAGCTAATTCATAAAAATAATTAAATATTTTGTTTATCTTTAAATTAATTTATATTTAATTTCTTTATTTGTTTAGACAACTTTCAAAAATATTTGAAGCTTATCTTGTCATATTATCATTTGCAATTTTATGAAATATAAAATAATATACTTTTTAGTGAAAATGTAAGAATAATAGACTCTCTTCCACATAGTGAACTTTATACTAATTTTGACTTGGAATTCGACATATAATTTTATAATATAAAATAATGATTCAACAAATAGGAGTTGAGTTGCTTCACTATATAATTCTGGCTCAATTTCCTATCTAACACCATTTACATTTTTATTTTCCTATCTAGTATCCTTTTTGTTTTTATCCCTATTTAGCACCTTTTTGTTTTTATTTCCCTATCTAGCACTCTTTTATTTTTTATTTCCCTATCTAGCATCATTTCAAAAATAAATAAATAAATATTTTTTGATAATTTTAATTTTGAATACATTAAAAAATAAGTATTTTTAATGTTTAAAATAGTTAGAAATATAATTAATGAATAAAGAAATGAGTTTTTACAAAATAAAAATAAAAAAGTAATAAATTAAA
>Ga0123342_1001403_pt1 | contig 40449 bp, 15 predicted proteins | sample Turbeawhitnodule_FD_89960 | JGI IMG/M metagenome (GOLD analysis project Ga0123342, IMG submission 89960) | Root nodule microbial communities of legume samples collected from Mexico - Turtle bean Mexico white nodule | ecosystem: Host-associated > Plants > Roots > Nodule | place: Mexico: Nepantla...
AAAAAAAAAAAAAAAAAAAAAAAAAAAAAAAAAAAAAAAAAAAAAACATAAGCATTCAAACCTCTATAATTAGGAACAAAAGCCAAAGCCGGAACAGTTTAACACACGAATCATATGATACAGGCAGAATTCAAACATCATACTATTGACACTCATCACTGAAATTTCTAAAAATTGAATGAAAATTCAACAAAAACATCGCCATGGGATGTGAGGAAAAAGAACATTCGCTGTACATATCTGCAAAATACAACTAACTATTTCCACCACCGAACTATAACTCAAATTCTTTCACACGATGAAAAAAAAAAAAACAATTAAAAAGAAACGAAATCGTCAAGAACTAATGGACACGACACCTCGAAGAAGTGAAATTTGCAAGAGAAATATATAAACGTTAATCTAACCTGATGGCCAGAGGAATAATTTTTTACAAAAGAATCTGGGAAACGAAACCTTGTCGTGGATCTAACAAGCTCAGAATCGCATCGGAAATGAATCCTGGATTCACCGAATGAAAAAAAAAACAACGAAAAAGAATGGTTAATAATCGAATAGAACAGCGGTTTAAAGAAGAAAACTAGTCTTGAGAAGGAGATAAGGGTAATGGAACCCTAACCCTAGTGGAATTGGGATCGTGAATGAGGAGAGAGAAATCAAAGCCGAAGGAGGAAGAGAGAGAGAGGGAGAGAAAGAGAGAGAGAGAGAGAGGAAGAGAAAGGGAGAGAGAGTGAGAGGAAGAGAAAGGGAGAGAGAGAGAGGGAGAGAGAGAGAGAGAGAGAAAGAGATAGAGAGAGAGATATGCGTCGTTTGTGTGTGTCAGTGTTTGGTTTTTAAAAGGGGCTTTTGTTGCTTCTCTCTCTGTGTGTACCAACGAACTCCGTTTACTGAGAATTGAGGCGACGTGGGAAGTTACTATTGGCTGCGCGTGTTACTCTGACATTCCCTATTTTGTCCCTTTCTCATTTACTATTAACATTTTTGCCAGCTTCCCAATTTTTATTTCATTTTTTTTTATTTTATGTTTTATTTTAACCTCTCCTTGTGTTTCAGGGAGCACGCTCACAGCCACGCCACGCTCCAATAGGGGGAGACATACACTACTATTACCTTAATTAATCAACTCTGCAACTATGAAAATAATAATATTTTCAATGAATATTTATTTTTATAATACCAAAACAAAAAGATATTAAATATATTTAATATTTTCTTTATTATTGAACTCATAAATAGACTGGGATGAATGTCTTCTGATTTTTTTTCCAGTAATATCTCTTTAACAGATCAAGTACTTTGTACAATACCTTTCTAATTGAAATTTTTAAGGAAAGTATTTTATAGAAATATCTTAAGTTGATTTTCTTTAACGAAAATATCCTTAAATATTTTTTTTAATATCTTCTTTTTTTCTGCCTATTATTTTTAATGTTTTAGTTTTAACTTAGGTTTTAATGTTTTTGAAAAAGAAATTATAATAACTAAAAATATATTGTATTGTAGTATAAATTAGTTATCATAAATATAAACTAAAATTATATATTGAAGATTATTTCTTGCAAATTAAAACCATGATATCATTTAATATTGAAATTATTTTCACTAAAAATTGAATTATATAAATATATTTTTTTCAATGCAAAGTGTTATTCTCTAGAAGATATATACAGAGTCTAAAATATAAATTTGAATACTCGATATGAAACTATTTAGTCCCCACTAAAATAATTTATTATTTTTAGTAAAATAATAGTAGGATTTAAAATTGTAAAAAATATAGCATTACTTTTTTTTTTATTAAAACTAACAGAAACACATCACTAGTGTACTATGTATCTTCTTTTGAACTATACACAAATTGAGTTTGAATGTTTGTTAATATAATATGGTGCATTGAGTTTTAAGATAACTCACCATCATACATAAATAAAATAGAGTATGTAATTAGTTTCTAAAAAATGAGAGAGAGAAAAAAACTAAAAGTATGGTAATTTTGTGGATCTTATTTGAGAGCTGAAAATTAGCATTTATAATATTAATATTCACTGAAAATGTAAATAAATATACTAAATTAATATATTTTATTATATAATATCATTACTAAAAAATTATTAAATAAAAATTAATTTAGAGACAAAAATAATTAGTTGTTATATTGAGAAAATTATATACTATTTTAGAGAAAAAAATATTATTGTTATTTAAATTAGTTTCTACTATTGATAATAATTTTTAAAATGATATCTAATTTGCTATTAAGATTTTAACTACCAAATTTTGTCTCTAAAATTTGTGTTTATTTAATAATTTTCTAGTAATGTATTATAGATTAAAGATAAAATTTATTTGTATTCCACCACAAGAAAATATCAAATTAGTTTCCAAATATTAATGTTAGTCTAATTGAGATGGTATTAAAGTAGCCTAAATTGACTCGAATGCGATGCAAAAGGAGTAATTTAAAAAAAAAATTAAAAATCATGAAAATATTTTTAATTTTTTTACTAAATAAATATTTGTTAAATTTAGATTAATATCGATTTAGTTGAAATTAATAGAGTCCCTTGGACATTAATAGAGTTAGTTAAGTTGACTATAATGCGACGCAAAATATTATTTTTTTAAATATATATATATATATATATATATATATATATAATAGTAATAAATATTTGTGTTAGTGTCAGATTAAACGTTGGTTAGAATATGTTAAATTTTTGACACTACAAAAGTTGAGTCAACTCTCTGGCGACCCTACCTATTTTTAACTTGTTTTTTAATAAGTAACTATTATTTATGTTAGTATCGAACTATACTAGTGTTAATTTAAGTTGGCACTAACTAAAATAAATAAGGGTGTTGATCTAATGATACTAATTTTATTTGTTTTTAGTTTATTTTAATTTATATTATGAATCTATGTGCCTTCATGACAATGAATTGGAATCGTAGATTATTTTTAATCTAAAGATCTAGATTTAAAGATGATAAATATTTTCACTCAATCTTTTTCTCTCACTTTCTATATAAATATATTTACACTTATTTCATTCATTTACACTCATAAATCTCTCCACATTATTTTTTTAATTCACGTTCATCTCCTTTATCCACATTTATCTCATTCATCCATATTCATCTCCTTCACTCACATTCATCTCATTCATCCACATTCATCTTCTTCATAAACACTCATCTTCTTCGTTCATTACAATTTTGTTTGTTTATAATTTATTTTGTTGAAGATGGAAGTGTTTACCAATAAACGTTATTCTTAAAATTATTGTCATTAATGTTGGTCAAACCAATGTAACTTAAATTAATATGAAAATATATTTTATTTAATTGGATCAATCAACACTAAATTAAGTAAATTTTAAAATAAATAAAAAATCAATAAATTACTTTAAAAAAAATCAATTTAAAAATTAATAATAAATTAGGGTTGACTTAATCAATATTACTTATAATCAATCGCTAATGAATTAACATTAACGATTATGAAATCGTACACATGTTCAATACAAATCCAATATTACTAGTTAATTAGCATCAATTTTTACTAGTATCATCTTTTAGTCGATTCTAAATATTTATTTTTCGATAATGTCCCGATTATTTATGTGTTTTAAATTTTATCAATATATTTTGAAGAAAGATTTTCTCATCAATTTTAAAAAATAAAATTCCTAACCTTTAATTTATATTGCACATTTTTTATGTCTGTTGAATATTAATATTTTTTTCATTATAAAGGTCCACATCTTTTTTAGTCCACAATCAACGTTTATACAAGTTGTTTTTGTCTTATCTTTTTCACGCAGTTGTGTTTTTTTTAAATCATTCATTTGGGCAATTGGTTTTAAAACTTATTATGAATATTTAACTTGATGTTTACTTATTCGTTTGATTTTTGAACGTATCAATTTCATTAGGTTTGGATTTACTTTATTAGATTATGATTATGTTTATCTTGATAATTACATTAATTTATTTATCTTCTGAAGACCAGATTAAAAACAAAATGTGAAATAAAATCATATGCTAAATTAAACTAAATTTGAACAACTTATCCAGAAATCCTTTTTTTTTCTCGTGTTTGTTAATAAGATAATAATGATGATGTATTTTTTTTGTATGTATGGTGGAAATGTGGCACATTATGCATAGCGTAAGTGTGCACATTCACATTATTTCATAAAAGAAATTCATGAAGAAAGAGTTTTTATTCATGGATCTCTCTGATTGGAGAGATTTGATATCATAGGAATAAAGTTATCTTCAAAGACGATATGATGTATTATTATGAAATTTTCACTTTGATCCAGTTGAAAGTTTTGTTTTGGATAACTTCTAAAATTCTCACTGCTTTGGAGGGGTGGTGTGTTGGTTGTTGATGAAGTTGGGTAAGGTTTTTTGTGTTTGGTTATCCTTGTTTTGTTTGTGTGAAGTGTGAACCTGCTGGTCTTGATTTAGTGCGTTGATTTCTTTTAGTGCTTTGGCCTCTTTTGTTAGGTGTTGGATTTCCTCCCTTTGATGGAGTGGAGTGATAAAGGAGATGTGCTTTAATTTCATGATTTGTATCAGGATTGGACTACTCCCGAAGTGGTTCTATTTATTAATTTTTGATTGCTGATAAAAAAAATTAAAATTGTAAATTGTAATCCCTCCTAAGCCTTGAAAAACTTAAGCACTAATAAATGGGTATAAATGCTATTTTGAATGTTAAGAAAGCACATAAGTTTGTAGGAAGTTTTTTGATTGGCCACAAACGGAAATATCAATGAGGTAGGAGGACGTCATTTTCAAGAACAAAAAGTTACATGTATCGTTTTATTTTATTTTATTCTTCAAAATAGGCTTTGAAAACAAAGGAAGCCACTTGCTCATTGGTTTTTTCTTATCATACATACATCGAATAGGAGGAAACACTTTATTCGGATCTCTTATGTTATTCATTTTTTTGTTGACCAATAATATAATGGAAACATATTTGTTTGTCCCCATTCAACTTATTATGTAAACTTTACAATCACATTATATTTACAACCGACTTAAATTCCCCATCTATAAAAACTTAGCCAACTTCATTTCATACAACAGGTTAATGTTGAATTCATTTAACTTTATATAATTTTAGATTAATTTTTATATTGCAACATAATATTAATAGTGGAAACTAATGTCATGTCATATTAAATTATATAGTATCAATATCAGAATATAAATAATTAGAAGAAAAAAAATCCTAATTTATTTGATTTTTCTACATCATTTATAATATCATTTGCTCTCATGTCAAGTGTGATCATAACAATCTCACAATATACATAAAGATGAGTTAACAATTTTAAAATAACATAAATAATATGATATTTGATATCATCAAATATATTTATATCATTCACATCATACTTCACTCATAAATTCATCTCAACAACTTCAAAGAAATTTGTCAAACTTAACACCTTTTAAGAAAACTCTTATTAAGCATCTCTGATGATTTTTGTTTAGCAGGTAAATTAAAATGATTTCAGTGAAAATTGTTTAACATAGTGTTAAACCGTCTAACATCAAAGAGATGATAATATAGATAAGGTTATATGACCTCAAGTTATCTCCCAACGAATTCAATAGTAAATTCATTTAACTAGTGTTCAAAAGTTATTTGCAAGAAAGAAGAGTTAGAAATAACAGTACATACAATAGGGGGATAGAGATTGTTATGCAAAAAATTAACTTAGACGATTACATAACAGAAAAGAAAATAGGTTCACTCTCAAGTTCATTCAACAGTAAATTCATCATTGATTATCTAAATATTTTCACCCTTTCAATTCTCACACAGATGTTGAACTTAATCAAACAAGTGTTAATAAAAATCAATAAAATCTTATCAACAGAACAAGCAAGTGGTTATTGACATATTATTATCTCACCCGTCTTCAAGCATCTACTCATGATATGTTTATCCTCTAAAGATAAGAGATATCTTAAATATTAGATTTTTTTTTCGTTTTTTTTTTTTTGCTTTACTAAATAAATAAAAACTAATAGGAAGAAAACACATGTTAAATATGCAAAAAATAAAATTAGGAAAATAAAAAAAAATTATGCAGATAAAAAGAAAAACCTGATAACCAAAATCAAATTGGATTCCCCGGCAACTGCGCCAAATTTGATAGCTGTCGTTCTGCTGTCAAATTAATATGATTCTAGCGTAGACTTGTATAACACTAGAGAGATGATAGTGTAATTGTGGTCAGATGACCCCAAGTCGTCTCCCAACGAATCCAATAGTGATTCAGTTAACCGAATTCAAGGATCTCGAAATATATATTTTGTCTCAAATTTTGTTCACAGTTTCTTAATTCCCAACTTTCCAAAAAATTTAGATTTTGTTTCCAGTTTTATCGTCATTTTGTTTCTTCATATTTTTATAGACGGTTTGTTTTTCCATTATGTTGCTGAGGTATTGTAGATTTTATTCTTTAGTTCTTTAACTTGGATTTTGTTTCCCGTTTCAATTCAGAGAAACAACTTGGACTTTCACTTTATCATACCCACGCAATGGTAGATGTTTCCTTCGAATCGTGTATCAGACGCTTCCTTTAGACTGTCTATTAGACGCTTTTATCAGATTGTCTAGTCTACATTATTCGCATAAGAGTCTTTCTATACCTTCGTCTACATTACACTTTATGTTTCTAAGGTGTTTTCTTCAATGGAGTCTTGGCATATGGTCGTTGGACCGTCTACTCCATGTAACCACTAAATTGTATAGTCAAATCGTCTACTACGATTAAAAATATAATATTAGCATATAATAGTTAAGACAAAAATAAACCCAATTAGATGAATCCTCATTAAAACAATAGATTTATTCATGATTACAATCTAAAAAATCTATGATTAAAGCTATTAAGTGTGAGTAAAACTATGCTCATCAATTTCCTAGTAGATATTGGCCTTTAACGCATTAGAAACATATTGAAAGATGTATCCTCAACTTTGTATGTCATGGTGGTTCATTGTACGTGCTTTGTAATAACTTGATGCACTTGTTCACCATATGATTTCATATGTGAACTAGGCCATAATTAAAACTAAGATATATCCTTTTTGTAATGAGTTTCATGTTTAATACCACACAATATAATACTAAGTATCCCTCTTCATACATTCATAAAAGGGTCAAATATCAAACTAAGTATTAACATACACAATCATACTAGGTCATAATATCATATAGATATCCCATAGAATATACATCAACAAGTTTATCATATAAGTGCATATCATACACATATCAAATCACACATGCAACTCTTTCATTAAACACAATATCATTAAATTCATATCACTTAAGCAAACTCATTTCTTCTAAAAAAACCTTGTTTCCTCAAATAAAGAAATACATTCTTGCTTGAATAATTTTTCATGGCTTGAGCAACACCAACTCTATAAGAGATAATTGATGAGGCATTTTTCTTGCTTGAGTGCCCCTACGTCACTTAAGTGAGTGTCCACCTTTTAAATTGCTCAAGTGTAATATTACTACTTCAGCGAGAAGAGTTGTAATAAATTTAACAAGTTTCAAAAAAATATCTTCCACATCTTCACCTATACCCTTGAGTCGCCATATTGTCACTTGAGCGATGATGCTTGTTGTATAATCCAACAAGTTCTTGAAACACTATGCACCACACCATGCACATCTTCACCTTAATGCTTAAGTAAATACTTCTCCGCTAGAGCATTCAATGTCTCAAAGGTGAGAAGATTATCTCAACATTTATTTTACTTAAGTCATAAGTCATAACTTGAGTGTCCATGATGGTGTTTGAACGAAATTAAGCAGTGTATGTAATGACTACTAATTGTTTTAGTGATAATTCACCACTTGAGTAATATTAGTCCAACTTATTAGATTTTGAATGATTTATCAATTCTTTGAAGTTTTTTAACCATACAATTCAAGAATGTTCATGGAAAAGTTTCGTGATGGTTTCAACCAAACTCTCTAATAAGTGTCATATGTGTGTGTCTTTATCTTAAATTTGAAAATTATTTTAGGTATTTTATTATTTTTTTAGGATACTTTTATTAGTTTTTGGTCTAATTTTGTTTTAATTCATTTTATTACGATTTGACTCTTTTTCCTTTAGTTTTATTTTATTTTAGCTTTAAGGAGAAGAATTTTGAGTCAAGCAAGAAAAGGAGTTACTTGAGCAAAACAAGTCAGAAAGCTCATGTCATACAATACACTCACTCCTGCGAAACTTCAACTAGCTTGAGCAAGGACTACTTGTCCAAGCTAGCCTGAGAGAAGGAAGCTTGCTTGATCAAACCTTGGAGTGCTTGAGCGAGAGACACGTTACATGAGACAATAAGTCAGGATCATTAGGATGCATATGCAATTTTAATGTTATATTTGACCTAGAAACACTTTTAAAGTGGGTTGCAAAGAAGAAGAAAAAAATCAACTTAAAATGTTATAAACTTAGGTTAGATATCACATAAAACACACCTAGGAGTTACAACACATAATTAAATCATCACTCTTAATTAGTATTTTAGTGTTTGGTGTAAGTGTTAATTCATAAGTGATTAAACATCTTATTGTTAGATATTGATGTAGATGTCTGACTCGTGTAATTCTTCCTCTCATTTCCAATAAGATTGATTAATTGAATTTATTATTTTTACCTTACTCTTAATCTTTGTTTGATATGATCCATCGAATCATGATTTAATAACTTTAATTGTGGGTGGAAAACCTTATTCTAATTAAAATATTGGTGAAAATATCATTAATACTTATCCTTTCATAAGAGGGTAAGTCCTATATTTTTAAGTCATTAATCTTAATGTTGATTGTTTAACAGATTTCACGAATGAATTGAAATCTTCCTTAAGAAATTTAGAATTTATTCACTAAGGGATTAGGGTTAAATTAAATTCATGAATTGTTGAATTTACTGAGTAATTAAAATTGTTAGATGAGCACTGTGATGAATTAAATGGGAAAGGTTAGTGGAATCAACTTCCAATGTCTTTTATATCTTAATTACTCTTATCTTTATTAATAAATTTATTCACGTTTTTTAAATTATTTTCTTAATTTATATTTCCAAATCCTAAAATTTATAATTTATTTCCTTATAATTAAATAATTTTATTGCAAATCTCTATTGATTTAGTAGTTGGAATTTTGTCCATTTACTATTTGACAATTTGGTACACTTATCAAAGCATATTGTCACTCTCAAACAAGGAACAAGTGGTGAAAAGAAAAGTAAAATGGACAAGGAAAGAAGTGAGAAAGAACATCTCACCTTTGAAGACCCAAAGAATAAATATATTGTTTTTCACTACTTAAAAAAAATATTTCAAGATAAGAACTTAAGCTTGCATTATCAAACTCTCAACACTTAATTTTACTCAAAATCAACCATTTTCATATATCTCAATAGTGTCTTATACAAGGTGATATACATATATTTATAGAATTATAGAAATGTGTTTTCGAAAAATTAATGACATAAAGGAGTTAAAGAAGTTACAACTTCATGACAAAGTAGTAATAGTGAAGAGTAATCAACAAGTTATTTGTGTGACATTTAACTTATTTAAATTCCAAATTAGATAGAATTAGTAGGTGACATTGAATTATATTGCTCTTGAACATGCTAAAAACTTATAGAATGAATATTTTTTTTAATAAAATTATTTAAAATATTTAAGGAATATTTTGAGAGTAACCTTTTAGAATATTCTAGAAAAAATTTAATCAAGAATATTTAAGTTCTTCATATATTATTTTCCGTTTAACTCTTCTACTACGTTGTAGTTCTTTTGAAACTTCTATGGAGGTCATTTTCTATTTTACTCCAATATATTTTCTTTGATTTTCATTCTATTTTTGTTTGTCTTTTTCCTCTAAATTTTATTGGTTTTTTATCCTTTTTTTCTAGTTGTTTATTTGACAATATTCTTCTCTCTTAAGAAAATTGTGTAAGTAATATTGTAAATGATATTGTAAATAGCATGTTATTTTCATGTTCCGTGGTAATCAATGTATGAATGGTTAACTCATGCAACAAATGTTTGTATCATTTAGTATATCTCATCATTTAGAGGATATCAAGGGGTTGAAATTTGACTTCCAAGTGCCTCACTATTATTAATCTAGATATTTTACATTGTTTATTTTGGACATTCAAGAGCACTTAAATCAATGTAAAATGTAATGTTTTCAAATATGATAAGTGAAAATCGATATCCAAATATGTAAGAATGATAAAAATAATCAAACTTTCTATATTTGCAAGAAAGGTAAGGGTGATAAAGTTGGTCTTGACTCATTAGTTGCATTGGTGTTTTCATTTCAACTTGTTTTGCCCTATCTCGCCTAACCCACCATATTGACGAACCAAATAAGGGGTGGGGGTGGACAAGATAAATAACCCGTATTTTTTAAATTAAAATAAATAAAAAAAATTAGTTTAAAAGATTAACTTTTTTATATTATTATGACGATTTGATTTTTAAAAGATAGAAGAAAAGAGTTATCAATCAATAGAAAAGAGAAAAAAATTTACACGAAAGAGAGGAGTCATAGAACATTGATATTATAACTAAATAGTAAAAATACAACATTCAAATTTTTGTTAGCATATGCATGTTTATAGTTGTTTATAGTGCAAGAATCATTTCTGATAATTATACAACATAATAAGGAAGCAATGTGCCTTTGTATAATATTAAACAAGTGAACTAGCGACAAAGATTTCATAAGATTAATTTTTTTTTTCTACTCTTTAAATAATCTAAATATATTTAGTTATAATCTATTAACATGTTTAGATGATTACTATTATGTTTTCAATTTCTTATACAATCAATACATAACTTCTTTTCTATATTGATTACAATGTTAACCAATAAAAAATATAGATTTAACATTTAAAATTATTACCATCTTTATTTTTTTTATATTTGTTTGTTCATAAACATATTAACCACTATAATCACGAACTGATTTACTCTTTTTGTGCAATTTTGTATGTAATTTATTGTAATGGATAAATTTTCAAATTTTTATAAGAATTATCTGAAAGCACTATTTTGAAATGTAGAAAACGTGCTTTCAAGCATGATTTTCATTGTCAAATTTTCCAAGTTTTAATTATATTTTATAATTTGTTTTTATTTAACGTAATTTTTGAAGTTAAATATTTTTCTGAAAATTTTAAAATAAATATTTTAACTTTAATTTCAAATTAAAAGTTGAACTTAACATATTCCGTGAAAATAAAAATAATAAATTATATAAAATAAATAAAAATAATTAACACGTCAAAGAAAATTGATTAACGTAATAATTAATTTTAAATAATTTATTTATGTTTATAAAAAAATTATAAAAAAAATCCCAAAGTGAAGCCGGACCATACTAATGACTTCACAAAAAAAATCATAAAAATTAAAATAAAACAAATCTTGCTTCATTAAATAAAATATAATAAATTTAAACTCAAAAAATATTCCGTATCATAATTTTACCAAAAAAAAAAAAAATCAATAAGTTGAAGTCGTATATCAAATAATAATTAGAAAAAAAAATTATTTTTATATGAAATGAGGTTTAAGAATTTTTATTAAAATAAAAATAATATAATTAAAAGTTTAGAATTTGACAAAATTAAATTAGTTTTTGGAAGTACGATATCCGTAAATTAGCCTAGAATCACGTTTTCACCTTGCGTTTGTTTATCATCACTTACATATTCTAATTATTACACTATATAAGAAATTAATTTTAGGGAATTTTATCATTTCTTTTTTTAAAATGTGCTATATTTAAATTGAATGTTATAATTCTAAGAAACTTGTTTAATTTACTCTCAGTTTTAATTAGGATGCATGAAATATTAACATAAATATTAAAAAAAACTTTGTCTACGAAATGGTTTTTCTCATCCATAAATTTAAATGGAATAACAGTAAGTTTATTATATAGGTGGCCATAGATTGAGAAAAGGTGATGGCTAGTAAAAATATCTTCCCCACAAATAGAATCGTGGCAATGGATATGTAACAAAATACTTTCATGATAAAAAAATAATAATAGTTATTTAAATTCATATCAGTAAGATATTTTCAATAAGCTTATTTTATCTCTTAGACTCTTCAAAATTAGAGAGGTTAATGTGATTTTTCTGAAAAAAATGTGAACTGTTTTTTTTAACTTTTTCATACAATGTATTTATATGTTGTTTGCTTTCCTATTTATATTTAAAACAAACAGTTTGATATTTCAGATAATATCAATTTATAATATACAAGTGAATAATGTAAATTTTATATATTTTTAAGAATAATTTAAAATTAAACTTATTTATATATTAATATAGTATAATTTATTATATTAGACTAGAGGACTTTTTTGATCAAATAAATATATGTCGTTGTTGTTATTAGACCATCTACAAATCTACTTATAAAATATTCATACATTTGAGGAAGTTGTGTTGGAAAGTTCACATCAATTAAAAAAAATTATAGCATATAAATAAAGAAAAAAATCACTTTACAAATATTTTTTCTGAGAATAAGTTGAGTAAAAACTCACTTCTCAATAGAGACAAAATTTGTTTAAATTTATATTATTTGAATTAAATTAAATAGTTTATATTTAAATTATGTTTCCATAGGATATATTCTTGAAATTATTATAAGAGATATTATTTTAATTTCTTTTAACATTTTTTTATCAAAAAATATATTTTACATAAAACATTTCAAATATTCTATAAAAATAAATTTTTTAATTGAAATTTCCTATTCAAACACACTATTTAGTCATAAAACCATAACATTTATTTCTGTGGAATTTGATCCTTCAACCTACCCAACAATTAAGTGGTAGCAAACACTATAAGACCTTAATTTATTGATAAGCATTATGCTCAGGAAGATCTTTTGCTACGTTGTTGTCTGTAATGGCTTCTTAAACTACTAAATAGAACACTTAGATTCAACTAACGTTGGAGAGAATATGTATGAATGGAATTAATTGTTGAAGGTGTAAAAGCATGTCAATAAAACAACGTAATCGTAAAGAAAGTTGATAAATTAGAAGAGTAAAAGAAAAGAAAAATAGGCTTTTTTCTTCATCTGATTTTTCGGGGTACTTTTTTATTACATTAGTTTTTACAAAGACGAATATTGCATACATTAAAAAAAATATCGACTTAACCATCTAATAAATAAATATTTTAATTATATTTAATTTAAAATATTATTATATTATATTATTATAATAAGTTTTCAAATAAATGGGTTTTATTTCTTTTTGGGTATAAAAGTAATTTTTTTTCACGAATGTAATACCATCAACCAGCTTCAACAGAAAGTGACTGTTTATTTTAATTGCGAGTTTTAACAATTTTTATACGCAAGATAAAGGTTAAAGGAACATAATATATATATATATATATATATATATATATAATATGATTTTTTTCCTTTCACTTAATTATATTCATAAAAACAGGATTTATGTTTTCTCTAATACAACTCATTTGAAAAATCAGTATCTTAAATTTGAAAATAAATATTTATTAGATGATATAATTAATTAACAAACATAATTAATATAGAATTTGATACCTTTTAAAATTAAAATTTAACTTAACTTAAAAAATTATAAAATAAGATTTATCTTCATTTATATTTTAAATTTAAGAGAGATTTATTAATTGGTATAATTTTTCTTCAATTTTACTAAAATGAACATTTTATACAAAAATTATCAATATCGACACGTCGTACGTATATAAAATGACTTATTTTTAAAGAAGTCGTGTTATCTATGACTTCCACTAAATATCACTTTAGAGTGAAATTATGTTTCTGACAAAATTATATTTGTGTCATATGACTTTGTCATAAACATATAAGTCATTTAACCCATATAAGTCATTTTAGCCCTATGTCTAGTTGATAAGAGATTTCAACATGTATATGAACAAAATACATGTCGCAGAAAGAACAAAATGTAACTTGCCTTCTGAATGTTTGCGTAATTAGCTGGAGCCACAGTGAAAGGAACATATGCAATAATGTTCAATGGGAATATCTGGCTTAATTGATTTAGCAATTTGCTGCAACTCTGCATATAATAGGCGAAGAAAGACAAGAATGAAGTTTCAACAATTTGATCGTTGTGCTTGAGGTATTCATCATTTCCATAAATACTCAGAAAGTAGTTGATATAGACACCAGAACTTGACTTTGGTAGAGGATGAAATTTGTGGCCTCAATATAAGGGAAACGATGTTCCATGGGTTATATAGAAAGAGTTTAGAGGATTAAACCAAACATGACTTAATGGAATGACTGGCTTGAGAGGTGCACATTCATTTCCAGCATTTTTCCAGCTGTTTTAGAATATTCACTGGGCCAATCAGAGCCTAATCATTTGATTTTATGTTGAATAGAATATGTTTTAAATTTTTAATGAAATCAATTTTAAATAATTGAATATGGTTGCGATTTATTTCATTAATTAACTTGAACCATGTTTTTTTCGTTATTATATTTTTTTTATTGAAAAGTATGGATATCAACTTTTTATAACTATAAAACAAACAACATCAAGTTATACTTATCAGTAACAAAAATATTGTTTTAAATGAACTATAAATAAAATAACATTTACATCATCAATTAAACTAAAAGTAATTATTTCTTTGATATGTCGAGATCTTATTTAAAAATGAAAAATCTCATCCAAGGAAAGATAAATTTTTTTCCCAGCTTCTTCCAATGATCATCATTTCGTTTACAGGAGAGTACAAATATATCTTTACATGGAATAAATTTACACCAATTAGATAAAACTATTATGAAAATTAAAATTTCCATGCATTTGAGGTATTTATGAACATTATTTTTTCTTACATATTTTACGCATTTTCTGAAATTTTGTTAGAAAAATATTCTCTAATATATCTTTTGGACACACTCCTTTTTAGTACTAAAAAATTTATTAAAAATGAAAAATAAGGATTAAAAAAATCAATAATATGCCTAAAATAATATATTAAAAAAATGTAATTCTATGTTCCACTTAAATTTTCACCGAAACATATCAGAATTTGCAAAATGTCTGTTCATTTGTCTTTAGTCTTTATTCTTTCTCCTTTGTTTGAAAGTAAAGAGTCAAATTAAAAGGAAAACCTAAGTTTTATATTGTGCAATTATTCGTATACAATGAAACAGTGATAAGATCTGTCAGCTTGCTAACTTTAAAGCCTTGCCCTACCTGGACATGCAGAACCTTTTAAGAGTAATAATATTTACACACTAATATTCTATTAATTGTATTGATTTTATTGTAATTGTTTATCGTATTATATCTGTCTTTTTGCTTATATTTTATTTAATTTTTCTTTCGCAGATTCCAACAACCATTTTTGTTCAGCCTTAATCATAATTTGAAATTGGGAAAGAGAACAAAAGGGGGCAGTGGCACACCGCTGGATGTTGGCGACACTTGTCCTGATAGCCGTTTGATTTTTCACCAAACATAAAAGCATGGCATAGCCGTTTGAAGGCTGCAGCATGAAGGGACCACAACATGATCTGTCTAGTGTGTGCGCGGGACCTACACCAACCACAAATGATTCAAAGCACATAGACGTTGCCATAAACTCAAATTAACCTAATCATTCACTGACTTTAAATATTAATTCTTTTATCAAATGGAGCCTATAAATTTGTGATCTTGTTTCTCTCTAACACCACAAGATACCAAAGCAATTTTACCTACCCCTACCGCCACCCCTCTAGCTCAAGCTATCTACAAAGTTAGTATTATTTTTTTGTGTCTGAGAAAAATGGCATGCATTAGCAAGAGCAGAACAATGTTCTTCTTCATGTCTTTCTTGGTGGGGCTTGTGTTTGCTGCTGGGGTGAGGGCACAAACCAGTGAGTTTCCTCAAGCACCAGCGCCAGCACCAACCATGGACGCTGGAGCTGGATTTTTGGTGACTTACTCTGGAGCATTTGTTTGCTACTCACTGCTTCTATCTCTCATTGCCCTTCTATGCCACTAATTCTTCATACTGCAAGGACTGAAGCATATCTGCTGTATTCAATTTATTTTTTTTCCCCAGATTCTGTTCACATTTATCCTCATTCTGCATGTGAGTGTTTTTGTTGATGGCATTGCTATTGTTGTATTATCTTATTCTTCTTCCCTAATGACCGGTTAGGGTGTGATTTATTACTCGAGCTTATCTACTAAGAAATTGAGACAACTATAGAGCATTTGAGTTTTGATTTTCTATCGTCATGTATTCCTTATCTTCCGGACTTAGATGGTGTTCTTTCAAAGTGATAATGTGTAACGAACCAAATAAATCTTTAGAAGAGAAAAAGAAAAGGGTCAAAGTTATGTTAACTAAGATAGGAAATACACATCAGAGCATTGAGAATGACTTCAATGGCCAGAAACGATTTCTTGTCTCTGTAAAGAGACATGAAATTTTAAACAAATGGACAATTTGCTAACTTAGTTTAACTGCATAATGCTCACTGACTATTTAAACAACAACTTGTTGGGCTAGTCCCAAAAAAATTACATCTGACCCATATTTTCAGATGTTACATTAACTAGCATTTATCAGCGGATAATTATGATGGTAAAACATGTCATAGTGATAATTAGTAGATCTAAACAACACAAGTATTGTCCTGCGATCTCTAATCCAAAAGACCAAAAAAAACATTTCAGAAATTTAGTGCTGCAAACAGAAAAGGAATGGGGAAGCTTACCGATATAATGGGACTGTTATAGCTACTATTGCTGCATTTGTTCCCACGTCTGGTTAACCAGAACTTGCATACTAATATTCAGAGCCTAAACTAAGTTAAGATTATAAAATTAGAAATTCTATACTCAAACTCAAGCTTCTGGTTGCAAATTGTTATAAGTTTTTAAAGGAAATCACTCCAGCTGAACATGTGTGCTTTCAGAACACAAATCTGGCCAATGAACATTAATCTTGCAATCGAAATAACGGATGAAATAAGAAATAAGGATATCTCCTACCTTCCAATCATGTTCCGAAAGAACTTACCATCCTTTTTTTTATTTGTTTAGAGGTTCTCATCTCTCTAATCTTCAATAAACAAATCTAAAAAGGTTTAACACATTTTAAATTTTCAGAGTACAATTATAAAAAAAGAATTCAAATTCTGCAATTTACAAAATTACGAGTAAATAAAAGATAAATTATGTTAACTAACAAATTTATAGATAAACAGAAATAGAAAAGATATGTACCTTCAAATATTTTCTAACTGTTTCAATTTCTCTTGATTTAGTTCATTTGCTTCATGATACAAAAACAATACTCAAGAAGCTAAATAAATTGGATATTCTTCAAAGTAACAAAATTATTAGAAAAAACAATACAAATTGCTAGTTACAGAATTATGAGTAAATAAGTTATAAATTATTTCAAGTAACAAACTTATTAAAAAATATTGCACCTTCAAAAATTTCCTAGTTATTGTCAATTTCCTTAATTTAATTCATTTGTTTGAGCCCATGATAAAAAAAAAAATATCACAAAAAGTTAGAAAAATCCTAAAAGGAATAAAAATATGATCAAAACAACAACAAAATTCTAAGTTACAAAACTAAGAGTAAATAAATTATAAATTATTACAAATAACAAATTTATAGATAAAAGGATGTCAGAGATCCCATAACAACTGGATATAAGAATATTTCATAAGACATAAGTGCACTTTATGAGCCAAATTTGTAATATTGAGTTAGACTTAAAATCCACTTATTACTCTTAATTTGTTTATTGAAGGTAACTTATCATTCATAGCTATAGTTTGTTGGGCTTAACTTGGACCATCACTTATAAATATGTAGCCTCCAGCTCGAATTGGAAGGGAACATTATATAGACTGATGGTAAAAAAGTTAAATAAATTGAAAACTTTTTAATGTAACACATGCACACTTATGGTTGTCTAGATACCTATGTTGTCCCATTGCATAGAATGAAAGGCCACGCAAATGATACGCTCTGGCAAACCTAACATCAAAACACAAGTAATCTACCACAGATAAAGAGCAAACAGGCATAAAGTACTTCAAGCTTTATAAACCCGTTACCAGCTAAAATAATTGTAATGACAAGTGATACCATTTGAATATTTCATTAACAAAATTACCTTCCATCAATTTGAAGCATCTGATTTAGACATTCTTGAGCTTTTGTTGGCATACCATAGATCTTTACAGAACTTCCAAAAGCCTCATGTTCAGAATAAATCTAGCAGTCAAAATTATTTAAAATAGAAGCTTGGCTTATAACAGAAAACAAAAGGCCAAAATCTGTGTTCCATACTTAATAGACAATTAACTATAAACCAAAGACTGATAAATCCTAATTAACTACCAACATCACACATTCAGAACAGGGCTAGCAACCAAAGTCATAAAAAGAACAGCTATAAACCTATAGTTTGAAATAAAAAGGCATCAAAGATGTAAGCTACTTCGCAGAGTTAGATCAGAGTTACTAAAACCAAGTTACTTAACTGATATGAAATCGAAACTTAAATGAAAGTTGAACGACTTAGTATACAGACAGACAGAAATGGTACGGATGAAAGTAGTTATGAAAACAGTATTCAAACCATAAAGTAATATGCACACAGCTGATAAGGATTTTCATAATAAAGCTTCCAGCTAAGTTAACAACCACATGTTTCAAATCTATCAGTAAGTATAATAAAGTTGATAGATACCCGAGTCGTGTGCCCATGCTTCAAGGAAATTTCTATCAATTTGAAGTGATTCCACAGGTGCTTCCTCAGCTTTCTTATACTCACAAGTTGAAGCTAATGTAAACCCTTTAAAAGACAATTTTGATCAGCTAAAGAGTAAAGATATATTTTCATATGAAAAATGAGAAAACCAACACAACGGGTTCATAAAAATCAATAAGGATTAAAATGTTAAGATTCGAGACCCACCAAATATTTGTAGGCAGACTTATTATCCCTGTCCATTTGCAACACAGCCGGAAAGGTCTTTAACTGCAGCATCAAACTCTTTAAATTTGATATTTACAATTACTACATCGATTTTCTTGAAAAACATAGATTAGATAAGGCATATATATAAGTAGCATTATTCTTCGAAAAGAAAATAATGAGATCAACACTATCACAGCAATAATTTATAATCAAACTTTTGAAATTAAACAGTGAGATTATAACTTGTAAACAAAAATACAGGACACAGGACGAAATTATTAAAAAAGACTATAAATTCATTTCACATAAAACTAATAAAGTCTCTCAAACTAGAGTCGTAATCGCAAAGCGGCGTCGTCAAAACCTTAAGCGAACGGCTTCTCTGTTGTACAACCACAGAAAGCTGCAAAATCAAGAAGCGCGTTAGAACAAGTCAATTGAATTGAATTGAAAGAGAGAAAAACTTGGTGCACAATAAACGGAATGATCATAATGAAATGAGGATGGAAAAAGAAGAAAGCGGAACGAGAAACGAAACGAAACCTTTCTTTTATTCGTGTCAGGGAAGAAAGGGGAAAGAGCCGAAGGAGGAAGAAAATTCTGCCACATCAAAAGTTTTTTTGATATTTTCTTTTAAATATACAATTTTTAATTCAAAAATACATAATTATGTTAATTAAGATAATAATAAACATTGCAGTTTCCATAATTTAACCATTTAAAAGTCTTAATATTTTAATCATTAGAGTTCATAGAAATTTTATGTTTTGATTCCAATTAATATCTCTGTTAATGAAAAAAAAAAGTTACTTTAAAGAAATGTATTATATTATTTATTATCAATTTCTCCTAAATTTTTTATCTCTCTCCTCATCTTTCTTATATCTCTCTCTATTCTCATTTTATTTTTCATTTATCTGTTCTAATAATTTCTATAATTTATTATATTAAATTAACATAATTCAAATTATATATCACTAGCGGGCACAGCGCTATCGTGATCCGTATTTTTTATGTTTTTATTTTTATATAATTAAATATAAAATTTAATCAAATTAAATAATATATTATTATTTGTATTGATTTTTTATTACTTATATTTATATTTATTTTTAATTAAATATATTTAAAATAAGATAAATAAAAGAGATTAAATATGAAGAAAATTAGCCATACACAATTTCAGAATCTCAACACTCCATTCTCCTACCAGTTAGGTGATAAAAAAAATTAACGTACCAATCTCTCTATTAAGTGAGAACAAATAAAATATTTTTTTTATTTATGACATCAAAATATATTAATTTTTCAAAATAATATTAATTATTTATTTTAAAACATTAATAATCAACGCCCTTTTTAACACTACCTTAATAATCAACATCCTTTTTCTATAAAATCCCAAACTAACACCGAATAAAAAAAATTAAAAAAACAAATAATAAACTTGTATCTAAAGATTTTATTTTATTTTGTTAAATTCTTTTTGTTTTAAAAAAAATAAAATCTACTGACCGTTATTACTCAACAATTAAATATACACATTTTTATATTATAGAAATATTGAACAAAAACAATTTAAAAAATGAATGATTCATTAGAACTCAAATATAATGGTATTTTTAAAAAAGAACAAACAAAAAAAGATAAAAAGGGAAGAGGAGAGAGAGACTAAATAATAAATTATTATAGAAGAACCAACAAAAAGAAAAAAAAGATAGAAAAGGAAAAGAAGAGAGAGACGTAAATAATAAATTATTATAGAAGAACATTATTATATAAGAACGAACCGGAAAAAAAAGATAGAAAGGGAAGAGGAGACAAAGATGTAAATAGAAAGAGAAGTTGTTATGACATTAGTAAGCGGCAGTAGCGTGCACCAATGATCGAGTCACGGAGTTGCGCCCGTCTCCCTTTCAATTAGGTGTCTGACTCAGTGATGGTACATCTGAATTGCATATGTTAAGCCTTCTTTCCAATAAGGTCATCGGAACCATTCTTCGTCTTCGTCACTCTCCGTTAGGAGGAAACATACTAACAAAAAGAAGGAACATATAGAATAACACTTCTCTTTCTTTCGTCTTCTTCTTATTATCAAAAAGTAAAAGTAATAATTTATTTTGAGAAGGTTGGGTGTTACTGACTTAAAATAAGGAGTTAAAGGGGAGCACTATTAAAGGACTTAAAATAAGGAGTTAACAGTTAAAAGGGAATTGTGGAGGTTAACTCAAAAGTGAGGAGTTAAAATATTTATGAAAGAAGTTAAAAAGAAGATGTTACATTTTAAAATTATTATCACTACTTTGGCTACTACTCACGTTTCATAATATTTTTTTTTCTCTCATAATTTTAAAATAAATCATATCTTTCCATTCAAAATTGATAATCTATTTCAAATATTTTTTAAAAGTAGAAAATGACGCAATAACCAAAATAATGAAATAAAACCAAATATTAATCTAAGGATAAAATAGGAAAAAATTTGAGAGCAGTTAAGGAGGGAATCCCCTTTATATATTTGTATATGATGATATAGATTCTATTAATTATATTAATTTATGTACGGTGAAATCAAATAGATTATTTCTTCTTTATTCATTTTTCTTGTCCAATATAAAAATTAATTAATGTGTACTTATCATAATATATCCACACAAAAAATGATGTTAGGTAATTCAGAATGTTTAAATTATATACTTCATAATATAATATAATTTCTTAATTTAAAATATAGTTCTAAGTTATATGATTTGGAACAATATTTTAAAATACATAATTTAAAATAAAATTATACAATCTAAATTAAATAATATAGAACAATACTATAAATTATGTGATTCAAAATAAAATTACCTAATATAAAATAAAGTAATTTTGATTATATAATTTAAAATATATTAAAAAAAAATTAAATTATATAATCTAAAAATATCTAATATTATATATTTTAAAACATAGTTTCATATTAGTTATAAGGTGTTATGATGGAGGAAAAAACTTAATCAAATTAGGAAAATTGTTTATGGGCACCTGATATTTTTTAATTTCTACCGATGTCTAATGTGAAATGATAAAGCTAGGATCAAAATACATTTTCGATTTGTTTTTTTCAAAAGTATTTCTAGATTTTAATTTTTTGAAATACTTTTCTGAATTTCAGAATCTTTTTCTGTGATTTTTCGATTTTTTTTTTCATAATTCTTGTTTAAAAATGAATATTTTGTATTTAGCTTTTTTGAAATGGGATTTTGGTTTTCCAAATATATTCTATAACTTTATTTCTAGAACACAAAAATCTATTTCGATTAATTTTTTCAAAATATATTTTTAGTTTCAATTTTTCAATTACTGAATGAAAGACAATTTTAAAAATTCAAAAGTTGGTTGGATCCAGCTAAAAAATAATCAGGTGTAGGAAGTTTGGGCCTCAAATTAGTCTCGTACAACATAATTTTGGCCCATCTATAATTTTACCATGAGTGGTTGCATTTGCATCTCATCTTTTAAACCTACTTCAATGTAAATGAAATTTCAATTGTACCCTTTTTTGAAATTTGTATTTTAGAATGTACAACAAATTGGATTATATATTCTAAATATAATTTTTATTTCGCATCATAAAAAAATACATTTCTTGAAATTTTCAATTTTTATTTTATTGTTTTAAGGCGCTTAATACAATTTTTTTATTTTTTCATACAAAAATTAGTATTATTTAATAGTAATAATATTCACATCAAAGTTATCGTATAATATATATTTTTTAATTTAAAATGTAAAACCTAATTATCCAAAAATAATTATTTAAGAATTAGGTTTATGTCACCTTCAGCATACAACACATGGATGCGGTGTAAACCACTCCTTCTTATATGACCTGCAAGCTAACTAAATGCATTTTGGATTTTGTTCTATGATGAAGTACCTTTTTACACATGTCCACAATCAATCATGCGTTGCAGGATGCAGTGATCCTCCTTAATATACCCTGCATTTATTGAGATGACATTAGACATCTAAAATATGAAAGTAAATAATCATGGTAAAATAAAATAAAATACAAAACAAGATCAATTACTCAATGAACAAGCATGGTCATGTTGTGACATCGGTCCTGTTTCGTCATCATCTGAACTATGCAACTGATAATGTGGCAATACAAACAGTTGATTTTTGTCTATCCTATAAAGCATGTGCAGGTGTGACACTAATCTAAAATAGTGCATGTATCTAACTACACATGTTGAGGGATGTGAAGTCAATGTCACATCGATAATAAGGTGGTCGACAAAGTAGAATCATTAGTCATGAATAATAGTCACTACACCTTCAAATTGTGGGGTAGGTAGACAAATCGTCTGCTTGTACACGAACTATCATATAACACACTTTGGAAAATGGTAACGTGAGCACATCTTGAGCTAAATGTATCTTGAGAACATGAATATTATCTCAAATAACCTATTAGGATAATGGTCATCATAAGGAGTCCAAATCACCCTAACATGGGTAAAACCATTTGATTGACACACATATTTCCAACTGTGCATATATATGGTGTATGGTCACATAATGTGACACTTGAGGGAGAACCTCCTGATATGTGGAATTCATATCCCTCATTCCCATGGAAAATAAGCCTGAGATGTAGACTCTAGTTTATGATGGATGATGCACTCCTGGTACACCTTACGTAACTAACTCAGTTTGACGTGTGCTGAGACACTACCTCAACTCTGTCGTGACATTATCAAACTCACCCCAAGTAGCTAAACCAACATGTTAATGTTGATGTCAAATCCAACATCATATTTGAATAAAATTGTTCCACTATAGGGATATGCAACAACATATACATGCCATCCGACATGATGATCATCTCACCAACAGAGAGGTGAAAAGTGTTGGTGTCATGATGCAACTTTTCCATAAAGGTTGAAATGCAACCCTTATTAATAGTCTTATAGCTAATGTTACACAATGACAACAACTCAATATTAGGCACCACAATCTCAATTGGAGGTGAGGAATCCAAAATTTACTTAACTTACGTTTGTGGGAGACCAATTTCAATTTCCCTCGATCCTGAACCTCCCACAGTCCTAAAGCCATATGGTCAGCTTAACTCACAAGTAAGGACATATTAGAAGGTTCTCTAGCAAATCCTTATTGCTCATGACGTACTCGTGTAGATGATGACAACATATTTGCATCAATTTTAGTGGCAGTTTGTTCCTGATCTTTTCTATGGATCATCAATCTTTGTCTAGCTTCGATTTGAGATGTTCCACCTCTAGTCCTAGTTATATTTCTACCAAATGTCAAATGATTCCATTAGGAGTACTTTAAAAAAAATATATATATATATATATATATATACATTTTTCAATACACAATCTAGAATGTCTAAAAACCTTCAAATACATTTTGAATTATACAATCTGAAAACGTCTCAAATCAACCATTCCAAAGTACACTACCAACATTGATAACAAAGCAAAATATAAAAAAAAAAAAATGAACCTCTTTAAGTGATACGATAGGATAATAGAGGGACAACAAAGTCATAAACGATTCATAATAGGTTAATAATATTATGGTAAGATCTTTCACACAAACACAAAGCAACACACAATAAATGGGGTGTGGAGGAGAAGAAGCAGATGAAGTGGAGGAAAAAGAAAAGTAATATTATTTTATAAATTGAAGCAAAATATTTTTGCTATTTTACCATCCCATGAGGGGCAGGTTTAAAAGATGGAGAGGTACATAATACAAAAAACCTTGAACATGTCAAGCATATAACAAGTAACTTAAGAACCACGTAATGTCCAAATCTTTTTTATTTATATAATAGCGAGAACACATGTGCTTTCGCGCCTGTGTATCCGCAATTGTTATTTTTATCATATATATATATATATGTTTAATATTAAAATTCGAATAAATAATGTTATTATTTGCACACTTATATTAAAAATATAATTTTTTAGTACATTTTAATAAATATGGATATACATAAAAAAAATACATAAATTATCTAAGTGCACCTGATTGTGAAGGAAACATAACCAACATAGTAGTTATATATGATAAATTTACAAATATATTTAATTTTAAAAATAGAGAAGAAAATAAGTTTAAAACAAAAACATACTTTATAAAACAAACGAGTCAAAAATCAAAATCAATCTGTTTCGTGACTAATTTGAAAATTAAAAAGTAGTAAGAATTGTATAATAAAAATTGAAAAAAAAAATGAGTCTAAAAGAACATTATACCAATTTCTCCACTCTCTCATCCACATCTAGCGACCCTTAAGTGACAATAAATAAATAAAATTTAAAAACAAAAAAACTACTTGTTAACTATTGAAATTACCAATTCCTTCACTCTCTCTAAATAAAGTGGTCTACATCTAGCAACCGTAAATGATAATAAATAAAATAAATTTCTTAAACTAAAAACTATAAAATTGTTTTGTTAACTGTTTAACTTACAATATATCAAATAACCAAAATAAAATATTAATAAAAAAAATTATATTAAAAAAAATAGTTATAATGAAACATACCACTGTTTATTTGAAGAAGAAAATGTGAAAACGTTTCAGAATTTTCCTTCTGAAACGTGAGAGTTTATCTTTGTGGAAATTGTGAACCCTTTTTTCTGAAGAATTTGAAAATTCATTGGTCTAATTATCAAAAGTTGCCTTCATACACGGTAGTTAAGCCGAGAAGACAAATTCGCAGGACATTTGCTAATTGACAAATATACATTGCATAAAAGATAAAAATATTCTCTAATAATTACAAGCTGTTTGCCACAAGAGGTTTTTGGGGGAAACCACCTACTCTTGTAAAGTTATTAAGATGTTGAATTTTTGTAAGTTCATAGCATGTTTTGAACTATTCTCTCATTTTTCTTAAAGTTATCTTCATTAACGTGGCATTATGAGATAAACACGCTTTGAACTATTCTTGCTTCAGTTAGGAGTGTTAAAATATTCTCCATTGCCAACCTTGATGATGAAATTCCATGGCTATTTCAGAGCTTTGAATGTTGATTAAAGTGAGAGAAAAGTTTGAAATTATACAAGTTCATAACCTTTCGTTTTAATTAAGAAATGAAGTGGCAAATACAGAGACATCCCTTCCAATTTAGTAGTAATATATCTCTATCTGTCTATAAACAAACGTTTCAGATATTGACACATTGTGTCCTTTCACTTTTCTGAATGTTCCAGGGAATGCTGTTTCACTTTTGAATTTTTTTGTTTATTTACGTAGTAATTCAGATTGTTATACACCTAATCTAATATCTAATATTATATATATAGTAAAATAAAAAAAAATACATGCGTGTCGTGATTTAGTTCTTGAACTGTGTATGTAAACAACTTCTATGTTCCAAGCAATTGTTTTTTTGTTCATGGAATGTTCCACGCAATTTTAATGCATTTTATTCATCAACCACAATCCTTATCCATCAGGTTTTTCTTAACGAGTGCATTTGATGTTTGACGTTGATATTTTCAAATCATTGACTGTTAATTAATGGTATTTACTATCTCAAAATAAAGTGTATTTATATTGTTTTATAAAATAATTAGTAGTGTATGTATGGATATTATGGACTGAGAAATGTTGGTCCACGTCTATACACAATGATTACCGTGTTCTTAGCTGTCCTATTCTTCAAGTTTTTCTTCCTCTTTGTGTGCTTCGGCTGGTCGGCGGGGTACTTGCGATTGCACTTCGACGCTTAAGTCGGCGATGGTGCTCAATGAGAATTCTCTAATATTATGAAAAACGTACATTTTTCCCCTTTCAGAAGTTCCTTTAGTAGGTTGACTTAGACCTTGGCTGTGCGGACCAAGTAATCGATTGCGAGAGACATGCTTAGTGATCTCTGGATTGTGCCTAGTGACTTCCTAATATCGAGAGAGTGCTATACAAAATGTATTTAACTTATTCAACGAAAGTTATATCTATTTGTTTCACGTGTAATCATGTTTACTATTTATTTAAGTTATTTAATGCGCACGACACCGACTGATAGAACTAGTAAAACAATAATTGTATAAGGTTCCTTTAATTTTCATTTTTTTAATTCTATCCTGTTAATTTTCACCTAACCAAATAAATTTGTTTATTTTAAATAAAGTAAAATTAATCTATATATTAATTCCTTTTATTTTAAGTTAGATCTTGTTTATAGATTATGGAATTTGTGGCCAGTTTAACACGTGAAATTATTTTTAAAAAAGAAAATTTAGTAGGATTTTGGTAATATTTAAAGAACTTAACACGATGTAACATTATAGTATAAAAATGAAATCTAATATATTTTTATTTTAAATTAAATTTGATATTTTCAGATCAAAGTTTAAAATAATTAAATTGATTAACTGTTGAATATTGTAAGTGAAGGATATAATTTAACGTTTTTAAGTAAAAGAGAGTTTACAAGGGATACCGTTTTATTAACTTTATAAAATTGAGAGACTATAATCATTTAAAAAGTGAAAAAAAATAATTCAACATTTATTTGAAGTAATGATACATAATTAAAAATTACCTTATATTTTAATTTAAAATTATTATGAATATAAAACAATTTGTTATATAGAGTTATCTTGTGTATATTATATAAATTTTAATTATAATACATTTTTATAAAATATTGGAAATATCGTATTAACTAGAAATAATATAAAATTACGTGACTCAAACTTCACTTAACAAATTAATTTTGTAAGATTAATGTATATTTAGATACACTTGGATACTATCATTTAAAATTTAAAGTCTATCCCACAACAACTTTAATCTTTTTACATTAGATTTAACTTCTTCCTACTAATATAAAATATTTAATATCTCAGGCAAATGTATCATTAAAATTGAAGTTATTGATTTTTTTTTACGGTTGCGGTATAAATTTTACATAATTGGTCAAGTAAATTTTATTTTTAAGTATGATTTGTTCAACAATTATTATAAAATTAAATAAACGTACCATACATAAATGCACAATAATTTATAACTTGAAGATAAAACAATAAATTTTTGTCAATGTATTTTAATTATATTATATTCTCTAATTCAAATACCATGCGACTGAAATAAAAATAATTTTTTAATCACGTCAAAATAGAAGATGTCACCAATATTGTTAATAATCTTTCTTTTTTTTATTGAGTATGTAACAAGTCAGCAATTGTATAATAGAAGGGAGAGAGGTTGAAGCAGTTTTATTGTAAATATTTTATATTTGAACTTTAATATTATAAATTAAAAATGTTTGAACCAGCTATCTTATAAAGTTTTACTCATTCAATTATTTATCTCTCACTCATTGATTATTATTAACTACTACAGATTGGGTCAGAGAAGGCAACGTCAAAATAAATTATAATTGTTTGATGAATAAAATTGAAAGAAAAAAAAAACTAAAAATTAACAGATTTTGTTAATATATTTTATTTTATTTTTTACTTGTTTTTTTTACCTAATTTTAGAAAAGAAAATTCTTTTATCAGTGTTTAAAACAGAAGAAAAAGCAGTAAAATAAAAAAAAAATGATAATAGAATAGTGAAATAGAGTGTAGTATACCTAATCAGTTCTTTAGTTTTCCGCCCTCACCTTCTCTACCCAATTCTCTGTCCTTTAATTGATGTAAGAACTTTCCTCTTCTCTGCAAAAAGAAGTTTCTCTGCTGAAAAACTTTTTCAAACGCCAAGACCAGAATGAAGGTAACAAAAAGTTCTATGCCTAGTTCGCTGTGTTACATTTATAATCACATTAAATATTCACATTATTGCTACATTTTTTTTTTCTGAATCCTTTCAATTTCCCACATTAATCCTTCCCTGGGTGTATCGAAAAACCATATGACGGTTCATTTTCTGCAGAGGCTACACAACAGCATTCGCATCCGTGATTTACGACCGCAGCTTGTGCTAATCGCTTTCTGTCTGTTCACCTGTTCGTCCGGCTCCAAGGTCGTTTTCTAATAAATGCTGAATTCCTAAAACAATTATACTAGATTTATTTTTTATGTTGTTGTGACTGAGTCCGAGGTAGCAGATCGGAGAAACTTGCGGGTCGGACAACAAATGCGAGACGGGACTCAGCTGTCAGACATGTCCCGCGAACGGAAATACCCGACCGAGATGTTCGCGGATACAACCTTTGAGCCCCAGTTCTAAGGTTAGATCCTTCTCCCAGTTATTCTCTTTCAGAGTTCGAATCATGTTTTTATGGTTTTGGATTTTGGATTTTGGATTCTGTTCAGGTGAATGGATTACCGTTTAACCGGTATTCATGGCTCACAACTCATAATTCTTATGCCCTGGCCGGAGCTAGATCGGCCACCGGGTCCATCATTTTAGCTCCGATGAACCAAGATGACACTGTTGCTGAACAACTCAAAGTAAGATTCTCTTTCCATTTATTTTAGTCATAATAATCTGGAAATGGAATAGGGAATAGTAATGTCAGCCATGGATTAAACAAAGCAGAGAATAGCGATTGAGTGAAACTTAGATTCTACTTAACAGGTATTAATTTATTGTTTAATTAGTAAATTTGGAATATGGCGTAGGACAACCAAGAAAAGGATTATGCTCGCAATTTTCAATGAGTATCTTTTTTGTGTTTCGCAATTCTCAAAGGGTAATTGCTTATACATAAGTTTAGGCCCGCGACCCGAGAAAAAAATGCGGGTGGGTTGTGTATTCGAACCCATTGATCTGGTTCTGGTTATGTTTATCCCGCATAATCTATTATCCACTTGGGTTAAGAATAGGATGAAATGAGCTGAGTCGTATAACTTGTATAATTAAAAAATCTTAATTTGTTTTTGCACCTTCATATTTTTTTTCCTATTTTTTTTCTACAGTTATTTTATATTCTAAAATTTTCTACAGTTATTTTTTATTATGGTGAGAATAATACCGTAAAATCATTTATCTAATATATTTAAATAAATAAAAATATTCAAAAATTTATTTTAAATTTTAATTTTTATTAATTTAACCAATCTGCATTGCCATTTCTCAGTTACTATAAATACTTATTGAAAAATTATGAATAATTACCTCAATTTCACATGTTATCAATAGACTATCATATTTTTGTGATTTTATTATTTATATTTTCTTATTCATATTTTACCCACACGTTAACAAGCTTGTTTTGTAAAAATTGATGCCAAAATTACTTTGTTTTAGTTTTTTTAATTCTTTTGGGATACATCATTAATATGCTGGAAATTTAACGGGTTTATAAAAGTTTAAAAAATTAAAAATGAAGATACATAAAAAAAAAATCTAAGTGGTAAAGCTCAGAAAATAATAATAACAATACTATTATGGAGAAGTAAAATGTATAATTAATTTTAAATATTTTAAAGATTTTATTTAAAGATATTTTGGAGGATCGTAATGAAGAAATATATTTAATTTCTCTATTAAAAACACACCAAAAAGTTGACACAAATTATATTGTTAACACTTTTCTTGGAAAAAGCAATTCATAAAAAATGTTTTAAATTATTTTAAGAGGCTTATTTCTAAAAGTTATATTAACATTTTTTTTTCTAAACGAACAAAATTTGGTTTGAAAGGAATTGATGCCTTTTGCAAGAACTATTCAATTAGTAGATATATCGACATGCATTGGGCGGGTTCCATCACTTTTTTGCTTTTGTCTTTGTTTGCGTTTGTTTCACATGTGAATAAGCATTTTTTTTTAATTGGTATAGCAGAGAATCTAAACGCGCTAGTAGTTCTTGGATGAAGTTATCAGCTTGTATTCTACAAATTATGAAGTTGTGTTGTATAAATTATAATTTAAACATCGAACATCTTGATCATTGTTTTATTAAATCGTGTAGAAATAATTTTGTAACTTGCCACATGCATAATAACTCAATCATACAATAGCTGTCTTGTCTTTTTGACTTTTTCTTAAAGAAAAAGAGAGAAAAAAAAGTCTTGGAGGGGTAGGCAATTTTTTATCAAACAAGTAGTACCTTTTAAGTTTAGTTGCTGATGTGATGAATGAATTAATCACATTATCAACGTAATATAATCCATTTTGAATTATTCGACCATTTAAATTATAAAGATCTTGATGAATTAAAGAAAACAACATGTGAATCTGAAATTCGTAAAATCCAACTCTAATTTTGTTCCTTTAACATTATAAAAATGTGGTAGAACATATACATGTGTATAAATTATTAGAATAGTTTAATGTTGATGTTTTACCATATGATTATTAATACTTTATAATTTGATTAACAATATCTTTGCTTCTTGATTTTTTTTATCGGATCCACGACAGAACGGCGTTAGAGGATTTATGTTAGATATGTATGATTTCCTAAACGACGTTTGGTTATGTCACTCCGCCCAAGGCACATGTTACAACTTAACCGCATTTGTAAGTGCGTGGAAAGTGACCCTGCTTTGTTTAATTTATAATATTTATGATGTGGGACATAGAAGTTTGGCCGAAAACATTGAAATGTTTATATGAATGTGCAGCAACCTGCCGTAAACGTGCTTAAAGACATGCGGTCATTTCTAGATTCAAATCCATCTGAAATCATCACCATCTTCATTGAGGACTACGTCAAATCCTCACAGGGCCTAACCAATGTGTTCAAATCTTCGGGGCTGAACAAGTACATGTTCCCAGTGTCTCGCATGCCCAAGAGTGGTGAAGATTGGCCAACTGTGGATGACATGGTTCAGAAGAATCAGCGCCTAGTGGTCTTCACCTCCAAATCAGCCAAGGAAGCTTCGGAGGGCATTGCTTATCAGTGGAAATACGTTGTAGAAAATCAATGTTAGTTCCCTACATGCCTCTGCATTTTCGTTGGAAACATGTTTTACTTCTCTACTTTAACTCAGAAGTATTAATTAATCATGGTTATGCGTGGGAATTACAGATGGAGATGATGGGATGAAAGCAGGTTCTTGTCCAAGCCGTGCAGAATCACCTGCAATGAACACAAAATCTAGATCGTTAGTGTTGGTAAACTATTTTCATTCTGCTCCTAATCGATCTCAAGCCTGTGCTGACAATTCGGCTCCACTACTTGCCATGATGAAGACTTGTCATGATGCATCCGGCAATCGTTGGCCGAATTTCATTGCTGTTGATTATTACCAGGTACTTCCTTGTCTAACATTTTATCAAATAACTCATCAGTCTAATCATTAATTAATTACTCTCCACTTAGCCTAAAAAAACCTTCTAAATCTACTGATGATAATAATGATGTTTTAAAGAGGAGTGATGGTGGAGGAGCACCAGAAGCAGTTGATGAAGCAAACGGACATCTCACTTGTGGGTGTGACAACATTGCCTATTGCAAGGTTTGGTTTCGACTTTCTTTCAACTCGTGTAGTTATACTACTTAGTACTGCGTTTGTAGAGAGATTAAAGTATTAAAGTCTAGTAATTTTATTGGAAACCTTAAAAGGTAGAGATCTCAACTAACCTAGTATTTAACTGTGTATCAATGACATGCAGGCAAACGCTACGTTTGGCACTTGTGATGTTCCTCCCATTTCTCCACCTCCACCTGCGAGAGAAACACCCTCCGACAACCAGCACTCTGAAAATAATAATCATGCAAACAGTGCTTATATTGGTAGAACAACCAAGTTGATGCAAACGGTTGTTGTGATTTTGGCTACCATAACTTTCTTGGCATTATAGAATGTTATTAGTTTTGAGTAGTTTCTTATCATTGAAGATATGCATGCTTGTATGTTGTAAACGTAGAGTTGAAATGGTTCGGCCAATTTGATTCCTATCTGAATCATTTTTCATCACACGACACATTTATATGGTTGTCTTGTGACTCGGTTGTTTAACGATTAACATCCTAAATTTAGTACAGTTGAAGTCTTAATATGTATGTACGACTGAAAGTGTCATACTCATACAGGACTTTAACTATATTGAATTGTTCTGTTTTTTTGTTTTTTCTATATAAAATAATTAATTGAATTGTTAAAATTTGATAAATTTTATAAAATTAAGAAAAGATTTAGTTAAAACCCTAGAATGGTGGTAAAATCTTAAACCATATACAGTAAAATATAATCTCTGACTGAAAACGTCAAAACTAAACACTATCTCTAAACTTAAGTAAAAGCTCTACCTAAACCTTAAACTATAAAACACAAAATGTAAACCTAAACCCTTAACTTAAAACGCAAGCTTGAATTATACAAAATTGTCTCAAAAATACCAAAACCATAAAAAAATCATTTGTCAAGCTTATGATAATTTGAAACTTTTCCGACAAAACTTTATAAAATATAATTTTTTAATATTTTATTCTATTTTTCTAAAACAAAAAACAAACTTTTAGTTTAAATCGTGCTCAATTGTAAATTTCATACATATCTTAAAATAAATTCCACAAAAATCATATTATGTATACACGACTTCTTTATATATATATATATATATTTTTTTTATTTTTTATTTTTATTTTTTTTTAAATTGTGTCTCTACCACACAACTTATACATTTTCATAATAAAAAGAATTTCTGGTCATTTTGGTAATGTTAGGAAAAAATTGCACCATTTTGGTGCTTTTGCCAATTTCAGAAGAACATTTTTTGGGGGTTTAATTATTTGTGCAAGGAAGTGACTTTTATTGTTCCCTAAATTGTCCATACTATAACTTAAACTCCATTATACCTTTTTCAACAAAAAAAATCTTATATTCCATCCAACTTGCATTTTACAGCGACTGCTACATCTAAAAACAAGCTAAAAAAGTTATGCAGGCTTGCAGAGTAGCTAGCTGCATGTGGTATAAACTAGACCGTCTCAACTGATCCACAATGCCTAATATATATATAAAGGAATTGAAGTCAAATTCAAAGAAATGCAAATTGCCATCCAAAGGATCCATCTTCATCTTTTGTTGGAGTGTCTGGCAGGCACTTACCACGAGAGCTGGAAACTTTAATTCTACAGGTATCACAAGCTAATGATCCTCTAAATTGGAGAAAAAAATGAAGACTGGACACAGATAACCTTCGTTTTTGTTTCTTTTTACTTTACCTCCATCCGACTTTTTGTTAGCAGAGGAAGGGGAGAAAAGAAAGACTGCTCGTCACATTTTGCAAAGCAGAGTGAAATGAACTGATCACTGATGTAGGCCTAAGTAGTGGAGAATATAAGGGTGTAACAGGGACTGTAGTACGATGGTGGCTCCATTAGACTATAACACATCGAGGAAGCAAAGATACTGGACACGACTAGACACCATAACAAGTCACCTCTACATTACATGAAAATTGATATACTACTAACAAAAAAAACTCATGCTAAATTAAAATACAGATGTCAGTGTTTGCAAGTTAGCATTACTCAGTATAGATACAGTTAGTGCCATTATTTATCTAATCGTTGAGGCATCCCATTTTGTATTTGTATGGAAGTTTAGAAATGATTGAAAGATAAACGATAGATACATACACTGCTTATGGTCCATTGCAGAAATATTCAAAGCCAAATGCGTTGCTATAAGGTTTCCCAGTTGCCCCCGTTCATTCATGACCTATTCTTTTGGGGCCCTGATTCTCTTTTTATCATTGTAGACATTCAAAGGACAAGATGGAAAAATTAAAATAACAAGGCAGTACATATCAATGGATGTTTTGAAAATTGAATACTTAACCACGGTTACATCTTTTAACATTGCACACCCTCCCTCTTATCTCTTTTCCAGCTTAAGGTTATTTACCCAACTAGGATGCCTTGTACTACTCTACACTATATATACTCCAGAAACAACCTGGATCCTACAAAGTAAAAGCTCTTACATGCTAAGACCTGCAAAACTGAAGTCAGGCCTCTGTCCATAAACAAACTATGTCAGAACACATATTTACTAAGGTTAAGCACTTGAGCCCCAAAAGGAATTCAAATTTCTAAATTGCAAAAGGTTAAAATCACCACATTAAGTTCAAGATCCCCACAATCTTGGCTTATGTAAGTAGATGCTCTGAAATTTTGCATTTTAAACACCATTGCCAACCATTCACATCATGATCTAAAACACTGCACAAACTTAAGTTTAGCAGAATCAGATGCACTTCTGAGACAACTCTCTAACAGGAGGGGCTAGAAAGCACAAATCCATTACCAGTGTTAAACCATATCAATCCAAGGGCACAACTTTAAACCCCATTCCGGACCAAACATGTTACCCAAATTATACAACCATCAGTAACTTAGACCATTTTCAGATCAAAGTTTAAAAAGAGCTACATTATCATTGGGTTATACATTTATTAAGAAACAAATCGCACAATAATGCATTACAACAACAGGAAACAATTGCCTCATGTAATAAACAATCAAAATTCCTCTGCTTTATCCGTATTCCATCCTAATTATTACTCTATAAAAATTCTCATCCTGTAGTTAAATAATCCATCCACATCCCTAAAAAAAGACAACACTATCTGTAATTTTAAAAAAAATTGATCAATACCGTGAATATCCAACTAAGTTGTCTTGGGTGCCTCCGCCGCTACGCTGGCAGCGGCAGCTTCTTCAATAATCTTCTTATTCTTCTCAATAGCAGCGGCAACTTCTTTCGGCATGTACTTCTCATCGTGCTTAGCCAGAACCTCCGCAGCACAAAAATAACACTCTAATCTCCTCGCTTTCTCTGACACTTTATTCGTCGACACCTCCTTCTTGATCTCCTCCGTGAACGGTTTCACGATCCCTTCCACCACGACGGAATGCCCTTCCCTGAACAAATCCGGCAAGGACCCCTCGTACCGGACCACGATGTCAGTGATGAGATCGGTGATGATGAACTCCACCTCCGGCTTCGACGCTGGGTAAACCACGCTGCCTTCGAGGACCAAACCTCCCAACCGGAACCGCGCCTTGGTGGGATTGGTCGCGTACTTTTCAAGCGCGTCGGTGGGAGTGATGTAGAACACCAATTGGTCTTGGAAGTTGTTGAGCACGATCACCACAAACCCTGCGAGGCCGCTGAAAGTCAGAGCGTAGGTCCAGAGGCGCCGCGTTTGGAGTTGCCGGGCGCGCGCGCCGATGTCGACGGACTTCCGCGGGCGTGGCGCCACGCGGCGCGCCGTTGAGAGGAGGCGGTGGGCGGAGAGGAGGGGCGGCGAGGGTTGGAATGGAGGGCGGCGGAGGGAAGAGGGGAGGAGTGAGGCAGTGCGAAGGAGATGGGATCTGAATCGGAGGGCGAGTGACGAAGCCATTTGCATTGATAAAGTGAAAGAGAGTAGAAAAATGTTTGTTGGGTTTAGGATTTTGAATTAGACCAAGCCGCCATGGCTGAACCTGAAACTGAACCTGAACAATGCGATGTAGCCGAGAAGTTTCTCGTGCTATTGAACATGAAAAGAAAAGAAAGAGGAAAATAAACACCAAATAGAATAATACCTGTGGTCTCACCCAACTTAATTTAATTATTATTTGGTTTAATTATCTTTTTCATCTCCCCATATTTATAGTCAATAGTCGATTTGGTACAGTGGTTTTTAAAAAATTCAATTTGGTCCCTAAGTTTTTTAAAATGTATTCAAAATGGTCTTTCTGTTAAATATCACTAAACGACGTTAAGTTGTGCTTATGTGACAGACACGTGTAAGTTACGTGGATTGTGCATTACTTTGGTGAATACTGGATTAGGGTTTAGGTTATTCAATTTGAGAATTTCGAATTTTTGATTTAGGGTTTCTTATATTAGGATTGCTCCCTGGTTGGATTCTGTGGTGCGCTTCCTGCTTCGATTCCATTCGGAGATGTGCTCCCCTGCGTCCCCATGGTGAACTCACTCATTTCTAAACATATGTATTTTGAAAAACAATTATTATAGGACCAAACTATGGTAGCTCTTATGGATTCATTAGTGAAAAAAATCTGCTGGTGCTTTATGTTCTAATGTATTACATATCTTTTGTATTACTTTTACGTACTTTACCTTTATATTATTATAACATCACAATTTTTATTTATTTATTTAGTCTTGGATAAGATTGGCCTCTGTTTGCTCTGAATTTTCTTGTTGTGTTGTCCAAATCAAAGTTCTTAATGTTCATGATACTGTTTGCACCATCCACGTAACTTACACGTGTCTGTCTGCCACATAAGCACCACTTAACGCCTTTTGGTGATATTTAACCGAAATGACCATTTTGAATACATCTTAAAAAACTTAGGAACCAAATTGAATTTTTTAAAAACCATTGTACCTAATTGACTTGGCTATAAATATAGGGATGAAAAAGGTAATTAAACCTTATTATTTTTATAAATCACTTTCGTAATTTTATAGATACTTTTAAAATTTTGATATTTTTTTTATTATAAATTTATAATACTTACAATTTTTTTTAATTAATATATGAAATAATTTTATAAAATATTATTACAATTTATAACAAATATTTTATATATATCTTAAAAAGAGTACTAATTTACATTTTGATGATTTTGTAACAATAAATATCTCTTTAGGTGAAAGACCAATTATTTGAGCTTTTATGTAGTATATAGTTTATAATAAAAAAAAAATTAAATAAATAATAAGAATCTTATAAATATAGATATTTTTGTTACATAAAATTTGTTATTATAATGATTATAGTTTGATATGGAATAGAATATATGTATTATATAAAATTAAATAATTAACAAATTTAGAAAGTACATATATGGATATATATTGTCAACTGGTTTAACCACTGCGTGATTTATTATCATTTAACTGTTTTACAAATTCAGTTTCTTATATAAAAAGAAGGTTAATTATTAAAAATTATAAAATAACAAAAAAAATTAATATGATTTCAATTTTTTTTAAACAATTCAATATAATTTCATCGGTTAGATTTCCCTTATTAAAACATATTACCTCAACATGTAAATGCACATTAAATTAAATTTTATGTGTTGCTATCATATTAAAATATTTTTAAAATTGGGACAAGGACATAGAGTAGTTTTAGTAAAATTGGGACCATATTGATCTTTTAAAAAAGTTGGATCAAATTTAACTTTTTATAAGAATTTGGTAACGACATTAAACTTTTTAAAATTTGAGAAAAATAATTTATTTATAAAGACTAAAAAATAATTAAACAAATAAACAAAAATATGCATATATTGACAATTACAAAACAAATGTTTAGATGTTTTCTTTCTATATATTATATTCATTAAACTGCATTTTACTTTCCTTTTAATATAATAAATAAACTTTACTTTTAATATAATAAATAAGTATGGTGAAATTTACTAATTGTTTTGTAAGATAATGTATACACATGTTTATATCTCACAAGTAAATAAAAAGTATGATACCAAAATACCTAATTTTGAGATAACAAAATTTTTTTATAAACAATATTTTTGACAAAAAATATTTATTAACAACATTAACTTTGGGAATTTATTTATTGTAATTGCAAGACTTAGTTTCATGAGAGATTGTTTCCAAAGAAGCACACAAGGGAGATCGATACTTTCTAATATTGTTTTATGTTTATTGCAAGTAATAATTTTTTTTTTCAATATGATGACCTGTCAAGATTTCAACATCCAACATGTTTATGTAGAACCCACAATGTCTCCTTCAAACTCATCAAATTACAACAAATTATGTTGTTTATATAAAAAAAAATATCGATAATCATGTTATTAAATTTTTGAACATCTACATTTTTTGGAGTCAATATGACTCACTATGTGAACTACATAAGATGCATCACATTTATGAAATTCTAATTGGGGTGATGTTTGTTATATAAATTTTAGTACTGAACAATTTTTTTCCCATGATATTGGTCATGGGATATTTTTACATCAAGATTTGTAGGTTCAATCTCATATCCAAGACCCATGAGATATTATGCAAAACTGTGATATTATAATGACGACATGTTTTGTTTTGAATACAATACTTTTGTGTTACTCCATAAAAGAGACTTAACAATACATACAAAGATCATTTATGTCTTTATACCTTTTTGAACAACATGATAAAAAATTTCTCTTAGTATCATCACTTTTTCCCTCAAATGAAGCACATTATAATCTAGAATCTTCTTTAATTGTCTATCTAATGCCTCCAAAACATATTTGTTAATATTGGGTACTTCATCCCAAATAACTAGTCTAAAACTAAATTTATGTCAACCATACATTTTTATCATTAAAATTTAGTTTATGGTATTTTAATAATTAATTTGTGCTTCTCCTTCAATTTTTCTAAGTATTGAAATATCTGGAGAGAAACACACCAACCTGTATCCTTTATAAATAAAATAATTTTAAATAGAATATAATTTAATAAGAGTAAATATTTGAAAACTCAACTGTACAAAGAAAAGGAGAGTCACCTAAAAAAGAATTACAGTAAATAATTATCATATTAATAAAATAAAATAAAATTAAATTAAATTCATTATTGTAAACTCACTTTTAGAACGTCTACGAATAGAAGTATTACTCTTTCTTTTCATTGTGTTTTTCAAACTCTCCCTTGGTTTTCCTCTTTCTATCACCTCTTTTTTACTTTTTTTTAGTGAGATTCTTACTTTATTATTTTGGTACTAGTACTTCTCATCAAACTTTTGGTGGCTTCTTCTCATGATACGTTGAGTTAACATTTTGATTCTACATTTTAATGACTTTTGTGATAACATCAAAGCGATAAATATTTCATAAATATTAGACCTTTCATATTTTTTTTATATGTAATTATATGACTATATATTGTCTTTGATTTATTTATCTGCCAAAAATTTACTTAAACTTTCACAACCAATAAAATTAGGTTGTTACAATGTATGCTGATAAAAGAAGTTTTTACAATCCTCCAAATAACAAAACCCATACCACTAACAACTCAGATTTAATAATTCAGATCAATGCAAAATTTCGATAAGAACAAAATATATATATATATATATATATATATATATATATTACAAATTATATATTAAACATCATTGTATCTAAAACTTGAAATTAATTTCATTTGTGATTTTAATTCAAAAAATATATATTTAATTGTTGGCTCAATTTCCTATCTAGCATCATTTACATCTTTATTTCTCTAGCACCCTTTTGTTTTTATTTCTCTATCTAGCACTCTTTTATTTTTTATTTCCCTATCTAGCACCATTTTAAAAATAAATAAATAAATAATATTTTTTTTATAATTTTAATTTTGAATGCATTAAAAAATAAATATTTTTAATGTTTAAAATAATTAGAAATATAATTAATGAATAAATAAATGAGTTTTTACAAAATAAAAATAAAAAAGTA